>ERZ836877.172-NODE-172-length-112722-cov-52.813255_pt1 | contig 112722 bp, 143 predicted proteins | sample MGYA00519469_ERZ836877 | MGnify/ENA primary metagenome ERZ836877 (study PRJEB31850, sample SAMEA3708809) | human gut metagenome | biome: human gut; feature: human-associated habitat; material: faeces | place: China | collected 2014 ...
TCGCTCATTGGCGACATGCACTCTTTCTTTTTATGTTACGTTGAGGTCACCGCGCTCTGTGCTATCCATATTCTTCCGCGCCAAATACTTCGGGTTATCACATTACTTTTTTGATTCTACGCCGCCACTATATCCACAAAATCCGGCGTATGTCATAAAGTAATGCAATCCCCATTACGCATTATAGCGCACACAGAGCATCAGTATTTTCAAGTCTCAGAAGCCGTGGACTGAGAAAAATAAGTCCGATGAGCATCGCTTCCTTAGGGCGTGTTGTTGCGGACTGACGGTTCTGGCCGTCACCATACGGCTTGGTTCTTCATAGTGCTCCCGGATGCCTTTCATCCGGACTGAAATGTTAGTAAAACGTGCAACTCATTACAGCACATAGTCGGGTCTGTTCCCGCGCGCTCGATGCACCGGCATCATTTTCGGTTGCAAAGTTCGGCACACTTTTCGGACTGTGCAATAGTATTTCGACCCCTAAACAGAGGTCAAATGTTAAAAATCACTCTTTACGAGCACTATTGGGCTTATGTTACATACACCACTTTATACGGTCGAGCCTCTGCCCGGGAATGGTCGCCTGAAACTTCTTCACAATCTCTATAACCACGGCATGGCTCCGATTGTTCAGCGCGGGTGAATGATGCGTTGTTAAAAAATGCAAAATCACTTCGCCGTCGTGAATGAGGGTGAACGACGATGAATTTTGAACGGAATTTTATAATTCTGTTGTGCAAATGTTGTGCAAATATGGCAAAATAAAATTGCAGCTAACTGATTATCAGCTAACTGCAATTTTAAGAAGTTGCCTTGGAAGGAAACAAATATTTTTGACATAAAACCCTGAGTTTCACATTTATACATATCGATGATACATAAAAATGTTATCATTTCAGACTTTTCAGTGTTCTCTGGTTGGTTCAACTTGTTCGGGTACAAAGTTAATACTTTCCCCTAAATTATCAAACATGTAAAGCGCCTTATTATTGAGTGATTAAGCGTTTTACAGCTAAAATTTCGTCTTAACGAGAAAGCAAAATACATAAATCTGACTCAAACGATACATAATTGACCGGGATAAAGCCCTTTGTTATGGGCATTTACCATAACAAAAACCCTCTCACTTCACAGCGAAAGGGAAAAACATGTCAAACTAAGAAAAAACTAAAACCTAATCAATCTTCACACACATTCTCTCTAACCTGTTTGATGTTCCCGGCCTGTAAGTGCTTCGTGGCATCGGCATAATCAATGTCAATGAATGTCATCTGGCCTTGTGGGTTGACGCAGAGAAAGCGATACCCAAATAAGTTCGATTCCAGTAGCTTTCCAATGACGACATCGGACTGAGAAATCGTATATGTATATCCGATTTTGAGATCGGAGAGTCCTTCAATAACAGTGTTCACGGTCATGGCCGTGACTGGACGCGCTTGCGCACGTTTATATCGCTGAGAGGTCAGTGTGCCGTATTTGTCAACAGTAAAAATCCGGAGGCCAGATTTGATAGCGAGGTTGTCTCCTCGATCATCTCCCAGCCATTCCACGATTGCCGGAGTATTCTTTACTATATTGTTTATTTCCATATCAGATACATTATGAGTAAGCGAATGAGTGCGCCTATGATGCCGCCCAACATGGTTGCCGCGAAGTCGAGCCAGTCGAAGCCGTTTCCTTTCAGCCAACCGAGTTTACCGCCACGGGCGCCATTCCACAGCCAGTCTTTCGTTTCAGCTGAGGCGGCAGCTACGAAAGCTCCGTCAAATCCAAATGCCAGACCGATAAGGAAGCCAACTATGATATGTTTAGGGCGATTACTTTCGCGTAACCATTTGAAATACTTTTCCATTGGGCCTTTTATTATGAATAGAGTTTCACGGCCCAGTAGGTTTATGTAAACAAGAAAAAGGCGCTACACTCTCGTGCAACGCCTTCCGAATATTATAAAAAATGGATAAATAAATCGTCGTGGAAGCAGAAGGACTCGAACCTACGAACTCCGAAGAGACCAGATTTACAGTCTGGCGCCGTTGCCGCTTGGCTATACTTCCAGTTTGCCCACAGGTCTTGATGTATAAACAGAATAACGCCTATTGGCTTGTGCCTATGAGCCAAGCGTCATTCTTGACATCTCGTTGGTGGCGCAGGGAGGACTCGAACATCCGACTTTTGGCTTATGAGGCCAACGAGCTACCACTGCTCTACCGCGCTATGATATTGAGGGCATGGTGGGGATCGAACCCACGACCTGATGGTTAACAGCCATCTGCTCTACCTCTGAGCTACAAACCCAATTAAAGTGAACCGGACAAGGCTTGAACTTGCGACCCACGGATTAAAAATCCGTTGCTCTACCAACTGAGCTACCGGTTCAAATATGTACCCCCACCGGGAATCGAACCCGAATTTCGAGAATGAAAATCTCGCGTCCTGAACCATTAGACGATAGGGGCAAATTGTGGAGCATACAGGACTCGAACCTGCGACCCTCTGCTTGCAAAGCAGATGCTCTACCATCTGAGCTAATACCCCAAGATGATACCGAAATCAAAGTTAGACAGCCTCTCAGAAGTGACCCCACCACTATGTGCATCTCATAACCGGCCTTCCGTCGCACGGAGTCAGGGTTTTGGTTCTCGGTATCACTATACCACAGTGAGTAACCGGCACCGGCTATGGGTCTAATTCAATCAGTATCATTCCCCCTTCTTTTCTCTTCGTTTATCGCTTCCGGGGTCTTGCATCGGCCTTCTCGTTCACTAAATTACATACCCTTCAGGCATTGGGTTTGGTTGGGAGCTATCGATGTCCGCTTGTTAGCGGTGGGTTTTCAGCGGGAGCCAACTCCAACTCCTTGTTCGCTTACCTTGGGTCTCTATCATTTCAACCGTCTTTATCTTTTACTCCACATGGCCCAGTTCTTACGAGTCTGGAGATACTGAGGATTGCCCTCGTTCTCGTAGGCTTCGCGCTCAAAGGAAATGTTCCGGTAAGCGTTACCTTCCTGAGTTAGGCGATAAAGCCATTCCAGGATATAGAGCACGTAGAACAAAATATATCCCAGCTCTTTCATCTGAGCGGTGTGGATTTTCTCGTGGTTCAGCAGCGTAGCGTTTACATCGCGCCAAGTCCCCCTGACGAAAAGTCCACCAAAAAGATTGATGGCTAAGAAGCCTTTGAACGGGATGTAATTGTTATAGATGATTTTCATTTCTGTCATGCTTTTCATCTTAGAATATATTTTATTGGCTGCGGGGGTGTGAAAAAGGAAATATTTTATATCTCCCAGACCTTACTCTTGTTGTCGTTGCCGCTTACCAACATTATATTCCTTTGATTTCTTTCTCCCACACATTAGGATTGTGTATGTTGTTCATGAAGTTGAGAGGTCTATTATCCATTTGTTCAGATGTCCATTTTGAGTCATCAATCATCCGCGATGCTTCTTCTTTGAGAAAACATGTGCCGTTGAGTGCGCATTGGGCGAAAACCCGTTGTGCAATCTCGGTCTCAAGCTCCTCCGCTGTTATGTCTTCCATGTCAAGTATTTCGACATATAAAATATACTTTGCTATTTTCATCTTACTCTCCCTCCTTGAAAAAGTCCGCGCCGAAGATGGAATCAAGTACCTGCATTTTAGCATCGGCTTCGGTTATCCTGTCTGCTGGCAAGTTTGGGCTATCATCCATTTCTATTAGCTCACATTCGACATATATCTTCCTCACCCTCTCTTTCTCCTCGGCGGTCAGACGCGAGCTTAACGGTTGGGCTAAAAACTCATTGGCGAAATCGCTACATACGCACATTAAATCTCGCGCAGTGTTTATCGGGGCTTTGTGAAATTGCCTGTTGGCAAAATCGTATATCATTTCTTCGATTGTCTTGCTCATAATGCTTCAATTTGTCTTTCGATTTCCGCTATTTCTTCTTCAATCTCCTCATGAATCATATTGTCGTGTTTGTCAAGAATATCAGAGATGGCGCGCATTGAGTATTCGCTGACCGTCTCCCATTTGGTTGTGCCGGTCATCGGGTCATATCTCTTAGCATACCAAAGACGATGCTTCTCGGTTTCTTCAATCTCCTTTTTGACTTCTACCAACGCTTCAAGCCTTTCGTGAAGTCGAATAGCGGTTTGAAATTGTTCTTGTGTCATATCTTCTCAAATTTCAACCCGAAGCATAGGCGGAGCATAAGCCGCTTGAATCGGGAGATGGGTTTATAGACTGCGATTGAGTAGCCCGTGGGGTCGTGTATCAATTTGCCGATAGCCATTTTGATTGTATATCCATTGCGGAACACATCGTCAATAGAATTTCTTAGGTCTATCATCTCTGCGTCCTCGGGTGTAGCGAGTTTCGCATAAGTATAAGTCCAGCCATCACTTCCTTGTGCCTTACCCGATTTCTTGATAAATCTATGATGCTTGGTAATGACAAGCGTAGCTGTTATACGCTCTACGGTTTCTATCCCTTTGACATCATGCGGAAATAGCACCAACAGTTTATCGCCAACCTTTACGTTATCCAAACTATTCATTTTCTCCTCCTTTCTCCTGACAAGGGCAGTCGGGGTCGTGGGTTATGCCTCCACCCGTTCTAAACTCAGAATAGAGGATATAGGAATGTCCTCTGTAATTCACGGTTTTAATGTAGCCGTCATACTTGTTATCCAAGTACTGTTGCTTCTGCTCGGGTGTTCTATTGTCTTCGCACCCCGTCAGCGTCAGGGCAAGCAGGGCGAGGAGGGTTAGGATTGGTTTCTTCATATCTTATTTGCTTAAATATTTTCGTTTCCCATTTCCGATGAATCTCTCAAATTCCTCCGAACACTTCTTGCAAAGGTCGAAAGAGTGACCTTTAGAATGATGTCCGGTGCTTACGTCGTCCCAATGGTAGAATAATCTCATCGCTATGCGTGATTCGTAATCATAGTTGACTTCGGAAAACTGCGCTCCGCATCGGTCGCAGGTGAATAGGGTCTGTTGGCTCATTGCTCGTTCAGTTTATAGTTATTCTCCATGAGCCACTCAATAAGCTGCACACAAGCCTCGATAGGGTCGGGGGCTGTAAAGGCTATTTTATCCCTATGCCCCGTGAAATAACACCCAACTTCATACTCCATTGCTCCTTTGTGCTCGTATTTGTCAACGGATATATTATGGGGCAACACTTTTGTTAGCAGCGCGCTGAGGCTCCACGCAGGAATAACCTCATAGGTTTCTCTACGGCTATCTCGTTCATGTACGGCACTGTCATAGTCCATTAAGGATAATGCACCGCTGTCGAAGCACATATCCGCCGTGTCAGCCGGCACTCCGCAGCGGAGAAGTCGCTGGCTCTGTTCTTGGGTCGTTGCAATCATATTCATTCTCATTTTACAAGTTCAAAATCATACACGAACACATAGGGGTTGGATTCCCATGTTCCTTTGCCGGAAATTTTGTCTATCAAAGCGGCGTAGGCTTCTTGTGGAGTTCTCGGCTTATCTCGCCATTCAAACATCTCAAAGCCATCTGTCAAGTCGTATTTGTAGAGTTCCTTGTCCTTAGTCCACTTGCATACATCCTCCTTGATGCAATCCTCGTCCGATATATCCTGCAACCGCTCGACCTTAACGTCTGTGATGCGGATGTGGTAGGGCATGAGGTCGGCTTTTATGAACATTTTGTTATAGGAACCAGCGTCGCTTCCAAATGTCGCTATGCCGTTCTCGTCAAGAGAGACTATAGGCGCACATTCGCCATAACCGCAATCATTGTAGCTTTGCGCCACGGCTACGACTTCGCCGACTTTAAAAGGAAGTTTGCCAATCTTCTCAACAAAGAAGTAGTGTCGAAGCGCTTCTATCTCGGTTAATCTGTCAAAGGTTGCGTTGTAATAATCAACCATGAACTTATCAACCTTTTCTAAGGCAGACTTAGGAATTATCCGTCTTGTCTGCGTCTTTCGACCGCTCAACACGGCTTCCGTGAGTCCGTATCGGTCATTGAACATTATCTTTCTCATGGCTACCTCCTTTCTGAGCTTCGGCAACGAGGGCGTCGGCATAGCGCAGGGCGTTGTGGGCGACGATTCTTGTGAGGTTGTCGGAGAGAGGGTCCGATGCAACTTCTTCGTACATTTTCATCCGGTCGGCATTGGAGAGTAAGGCTTGCATGGCCATTGCGGCGATGTGGAGACGGTCTGAGCGGTGACAATTTGTCACCGGTTGAGTGTACGATGATTGCGTACGGTTGGGGCGACTTTTACAATCATCTGCAAAAGTCGGGGCGGCATCTGCAAAAGTCGGGGCGGGCTTCGGCTCCGGGGACAAATTGTCCCCATGTAACTTCGCGAAGTTATCTTCGGTAAGTTCATCCGGCAGGCACTTGGAGCCGAAAAGAGTTTTCAGGACTTCGTTTGCATATTCGTAGCAATCCTTATCGCTTGACGAAATGTTTTCTCTACGGATTTCATCGCAATTATTCTTATACATTTCCTGTACCCATTTGCGTTTTACATAGAGCATCTTCTCTCCCTCCGCGTTAGAGGTGAGGTTGTGCTTGCCGAAATACTTGTTGTAGATAGCCCTCTTTTCTCTGATAAGGTCACATCTATCACACTCTTCGTTATTAAGCGAGATTTTATTTTGGAAATAGTCGAGTACTGATACCAATTCCTTATAATCATCTTTCACTTCCTCCTTGAACTCTTTCGGGAGGCAGTCCCATGCGAGGTCTTGTAGTTCTCTTGTCATAATCTTTGAAAATTTTGATTACATTTTTATAGATTTTTCTTCTTTCTTTTGATGATTATTTCTACTGGTTCGGGGTCTGAATCCCATGTGAGGTCGGGGAAGAGGGAAGAAGGTAGATTTATGTCTGCATATTCTCCGTCCCACCAACGTATTACGGAATCCCTCATCGGTTTATGGGTGAATAGGTTTAAGTGGCAGTTCCAATCTCTCGCCACCCATCCGCTAATCACGGTTTCTTGCTTACTTTCTTGCTTGCCGAGGAAGTCCTGTGCTCCTTGCAGATAGGCGTCGTGAGCAAGACCATTGATGAAAGGCACCATAACGCCAGGAATTGATGCTGGTATTCTTATTTCGTCGGCGTACCTCTCCGCGGCCTTTTCAACATCCACTTGTTCGGAATCCCCGAACTGCTTGCCGAGGGCGTATGCGCGGTCGAAAGCGAAGGCAAATACTTTTCGTGCGAAAATAGATTTGTTGTGGCTTGGATTTGCTCTACAGAACTCTTCCCAGCACTCGCGCTTCTTCTGTTCGTATTCGGGTTGTGTCATTTTACTTTTGTTTTAGGGGTGAATTTATGGCAGATGCCGCACATACACCAGTTGTATATTAGGCATTGCTTGGAGCCGTTGATTCCTTCCTCGCAATACTTGCAGTCTTGGGGTTGGCAATTGTCTGGCATTTTCATTTCTCCACCTCCTTTCCGAGGTTGGGGAAGATGCGTTCCAAAAGGCTCTTCTCTGTGTGATACCTTATCCAGGTATCTGTGTCTGAGCACGGGTCAATATTACCACAAGCGAATTTAGCCTCGTGGTATTCTTTTTCTGCCTTACCTTTCTCCACAAGGCAGTAGCGGCGGAGCAGCCATCGCAAAACGTATGTTACATTCTCTGCTCTCTCTTCAACCATTTCTTCATAAGTGGCTTTAGAGAAGCCGCTGGGGTTTGTGCACTCCTCCGCATACTCGCGGGCGAGGGCGGTTATCTGGTCATTATTTTCCATTGATTTTGTCGGTTAAGCTTTTTGATTTCACGAAATACTCATCTGATGCGCAGATATTAGCACAAATTGTATCGTGCATCTTTTCTCCGTCACAACAGCCAAGTTCACATAGACTGCATCTATCTTTATCAGTAATATTTGTTTTGGTAAGATAGACAACTCCGTCTATTATCACCCCGTTAAGTTCTTCCATTTCTTTACTCTTTAGCTATCAACACTATTTATGTCACCTCTAAGACGATAATAATCTTCTTTAGATAATTCTTTAAAATTTGTAATACATACATCATCTGCTTTTAATTGCTCTTTAAGTGATTGCTCAAGAGCCCTAATAGAAGCATTTGAAGAGTAGTCTATAGTGAAAGCATTCCCAAATGAAGTAAAATTACCTGTCTTACATGTATAAACCAAGAAATAATATCTTGCACCTGGAATATTTGTGTCAATAGTAGTAAGAGCTTCTTTATTCATCGTCATAGTCTTTATGTCGTTTATCTCTGTCATAATACCCATCGTCATAGCCATTTCTATAACCATTATTATAGGATACAATACAACAAAGCCAAACTATTATTCCAAGAAATAATATTATTATAATACTTAATATAATAACTTCTGTAGGTGTCATATCATGAAATAATCTTTAAGAAGTTGAATATTCTCTGGTTTACTAAGAAATTCTTCTGCTTGTTCTCTAGTATGAAATGCTATATGATGTATTACATTATTGCAAGGAGTAATATAAAAATTATTTTTATTACAATCGATAATATACTTAATGGTGTTAAGTTTCCATTCTTCACTACTTACATTTCCACCATATCCGTGTTCAATAAGTTGATGAATCTTAAGAAGAGCAAGAGCGGATTTTTCAATAGCATTATAATCACTAATATCTTTATCAGCAATGTTAATTGCTTTTTGAAATTTTACTTTATCTTGCTCAACTAATTCACTCCAAGTTTTAGAAACTTTAGGTTTTTGTTCTTCAACCCATTTATTCCAATCTCGTTGGTCTTTAGATGGAAACAATACGCATTCTCCATGTTCGTTAATTATGAACCTACCATATTTGTCAAGAGCTTGTTGTACACCGTCATCAACAATAATCTCTATTTGGTAAATTAAATCATTATTGTTAATGTTATGTAATTTTACATTACCAAACAAAGTACAATAAAAAGTTTCACCTTTATGTCCTTTGAGTATTTTGCAGAGATTTAATTGCTTATTCATTCTTCCTGTAGTTTTTCAAGCAGCTCTTCTGCTTGGAGTTTAGCGAAATTGACATCTTCATCCTGGAAAGGCTTGACATCAACCCAAATATTAAAATGACTTCTCACTTGAACCACATACATAGGTGGCATATCCTCAATGAGATAGATTTTCTTGATTCTGTATTTCATGATATTTAAAGAATTTTGTTATTTTCTTTTCTTTATAAGTTTATCGAATTTGGCGTATGATGACAAGTATGACTTACTTTTGCCTTTGCCAAGAAGTTGAATCTCTCTCTTGACAGCATTAAACATTTGTTGCTGGCGCAAATCATCAATATAAACCTCAAGTTCTTTTCTGATACCATCACAGGTGCAACCAAAAGCGAAAGCTATTTTATGAATTGCGGTTACTTTCTCGTCCATAGCACAGTTGCTTTCTACCAAAGTCAGCTGGCGTCTCACCCCAGCGCTTGTTGTCCCAATGAATGACGTCGATTGTATCTACATCAGCCGATAAAGCTCTCAGAAACATTTCAGCCCGCTGTAAATCATTACAAGGCTTTGTGGATGAGGTTTTCTTCATCTTAAACCAAGCAATAGCTGTAGTCGAGTCTGTAAAGATTACACGGGGCTGAAAATCGTTCTCAATGATGTATTTAACGGCTTCTACGACGGCAAGAAACTCACCAATATTCGTGGTTTGATTTCCCAGGTCCTTGTAGAAAATTCGCTGGCGAGTAGCTAAGTCGATACCCTGATATTCAGTACGTCCATTTTTCATGGAGTGGGCCGCATCAGTGGCGATACCCTCGACCGGCCTTCTCATTATGGTGCTTTTTGTTGTGAATCTGGCGCATGTCCTGTTTCATCAACTCCATCAGGTTGATGGCAGCAGTCTCAAAGTCCTCGACTACTTCCATAAGATCTTTGACATCGCATCGCTTTTCAAGAATAGCCCGACAAGCTGGAAGTGATTTGACGGATTCTTTTTGACCTTTGAAGGGGTCGAAGCAAATCACTTTGTTTCCGAAGGTCACTTCAACCTTGTATTTGATGCCCCGAATGTATTTGGTTGTGATTCTTGCTTTGAACTGTACCGGATTTGCTTCGATAGCTATATATCCGGGGATATGGTTTTCGCCAGTCTTCTCATTGAACACCTTGGTCATAGGTATGAGAACACAATCATAAAGCACGTTGACGAGAATATTATTGGCGATTTCGCGGTCGATGATAACAATTTTCTTAGGATAGGGCGAGTCCTGTCGTACCCCGCATACGACGTTGTTGACGGGATTCTGAGAGACGAAGCTGATAAGAGCACCATTCTTCTCAGACTTGATGAACTTGAGCATGGTGCGGATTTTCTCAACGCCTACTCCAGTCGGTTCGATTTTGTTTTTATCCTGTTCCATTGTGGCTTTGGTATGATTGATTATTCAAAATAAAGTACCACCAAGACAGCTGAAAATGCAGCCTTGGTGGTACAAAGCTAATTGAAAATAGCTGAATTTTATAGCTCGAAAGCGTTAAAAATTGCTCATAAATTACTGAGCGCCAATCATTTAATATTAAGAGCAATTTGTGCCAAACCTCAGCGAAAATATATTGAACTCAGCCATTTATGTGGTATCGCCTAAAACAATTTACTGTTAAGACGAAAAATTTTAATAGTCCATCTCTTTTTCTTCCTTCAAACGGTGTATATCGGGCAAATCGAGGACTCCATTGTCGTTTTTATACTTGACGATGTGGACCTCAGAGCCATCAGCGCTCAACGCCGACAATAAACGAATATCGTCCGGCATGACCGCGACACCTTCTTCTGTGACTTGAATGTTTGTGATTGATTTTTGAGCGCGACTCACATCATCTCCCAGAACCATGTATCGTCCTGGAAGATGATACAGAATGAGCGCTTCCGGGTGCATTGCCTTGAAATAGTCATGCACTTCAATTTGTTTTGCGTTCATATCATTGATGATTATAGAGTTATACCTTCTATGACACATTTGTCGCAAAGCCCATCGTTACGTCTGCGCTCCAAGTTGGTTATCTCCTTGTGGCACTTGGAGCAATAATACACCGGGCGTTCTCGTGCAAACAGGTACTTCCGGACCTTAGCAGTCGTCATATCATATTTGTTGGCGATTGCCTGAATGATAAGCTTCGGAAGCACCTTGGTATTCTTTTGCTGAAGACGATATTCATACTGCAATACCAATCGCACGGCCACCGCATTAACGATTAGCCCCAGTGCATCAAGCTTCTGGAGTTCAACCGCAGGTATGCCGGTCACGATTGAGAGCTTGTTGTACTCGTCATCAGTGAACTGATAATGTCTCATTTCTTTTTGGGCTTTTTCTTTGGTTTCGCATATTGCTCAATGCGGGTCTGAATAGTTGTAATCGAGTCTTCAAATCCATCCAGAGTATCGAGCGCTTCTTGCATTGCCATTGCCGTAGCGGATTCCTGAAGGCCATCAGGCATGGAATCTAAAGCGTCCTGTTCCTCATCTCTGATGTCACTTAACCTGCTGACAGCCTCTTCAAGTATATCGACTACATCCAGCAATTCTTCACGTCGTTCTTTATTCATATCTTAATTGATTTCTATGGTTAAACCGAGGGCATCTATGAGCTTCAGGAATGTATCAATCCTCAGCCCGCATCGCCCGTCCTCAAAGGCGTAAATTATTTTAGACGAGACATGGGAGCGTTTAGCGAGGTCCACTACGCTCCATTCATTCTGCTGACGCTCGTATTGTAAATATTTTCTGGTTTCTTCCAGAGTGTCAACAAACGTCATACCGTACCCACTTATTTCCAACGTGCAATGGCACATCTTCAAGTATAGGAAGGCATCAGAAAGATTAAAATCGGTTTTGGTTGATTCGATTAGCTCAATCTTTCTGAAAGACAGCTGGGCGGCGTATGACAAAGCATCACGTAGTTTGACCTCTGCCAAATTTTTAGCGCCTATCAGCATCATACAAAATTCTTCTCTCGTCATTTGTTCTCGTTCTTTTTATTCTGATAGTATAGATAGCCAATATAAGTGAGGAATCCGACAATTCCAATACCGGCAAAAATGGGGACCGAATATTCTATCAACGGAGTAAGGAATAAATAGTACAGCACCACTACCAACAGTGATACTATGAAAAAAGCTATGATAGCTAAACCACCGTAGCCTATTACTTTGAAGGCGGCCCCTAAAATCGTATTTTTGAGTCGCGCTGAGTGCATTTGAGAAGCCGTTTTAGAACGATAATTTGAGATAAGACATAACAATATACCAATGACAAGGAATATCAGTAGCTGCCACCAATAGCCACGTTCAACACCCCACATTGGCATATCAATCTTATATCCAAACCATGGGTACATAATAAAGCCGAAAGGCACGGGCCATAAAATGCTAAACAGAATCAGGCACTTCCCAGCTAACATTAAGAACTTCCTCATTTCAATAAGTATATAAGACCCAACTACATAATTCAGAAGATAACATCGCTGAAGAAGCCATCGACATCAAAGCTATGATGGTGCCGAATACATTAAGCTCAGGATAGACAGCTCCACATCTCTTGGGAACCGCTACCCAATAGAGATATGTGAGGATGAGGATAGACGCGCTAATGATGACGCATAACGCTCCAGCCATTATCGCTCTTATGGAGAATATTTCACCCTCGCCAGCGTCCAGTATTGAGCCTAACGTAGTCTGGATGAAACCCACGACAAAATATCCGGCAGTAGCGCCTACAAGAGCTATCATTGGAATATCCACAAAATCAAAGAATTTGGATGTACTTTTCTTTTTTGTCATATAACTGATTTTGAATATACAAAGTTACCAATTTATAGGGTTCACTTGGCACAACCCGAAAGATTTATTAACTTTGCAAATGAAAAAGCGAGGGCCAGAATATTCCGGTACCCCAGCCCTCGCTGAACATGTGAGCTGACTTGAGCCTATATCATGCCGGCTTCAAGTCTGATTCGCGGGCAATTCCTTTTAGAACGACGCCATCGACTTCAACGCGATAGAAGAACTCGTGTTCCTCCGCATCGTTCTCGCTGAAAGAGGCGTACACTTTCTTTACCTTGCCAGTCTTCCAGAGATATTGTGGCTGGAGACTGTTGCCCACAATCGTTACTCGGTCGTTTGCTTTGTATTTAGGCGTTGCCATAGCGCTTATGCGTTAAATTTAGCTTTCCAAGCCAGGAAGTCCTCACGAGACTGAGCGAGCAGTTCAGGCACTTTGACTTTGATGTCATCCACACGAACAACCGGCACACCGCTGTAAGCGATATATAGGCGTCCGTTAAATTCTGTGACGTTGATTGATTCACAGCTGAGATTGTCCAGACGGCGAGCACGTTTCTGCTGTTTTGCAGTATGATACCGCTCGCGCACATTCTTGAAGGACTTGCTGATGGATTTGAAGAGATTCATTTACATAATTGTGTAGTGATTTGAAAGGATTATTATGGCATCTGCCATCGAATCAATTTATTTGAGGTCATTTGAGACGCTCCGGCGGTTATAAATTACAAACTACTTCGGGCACAATATCTACGCGCTTTGTAGCACTGTAATATCGCGGCGAAATAGTAAAGCACCATAGAAATACTTCATTATATTTTTTACCTGTGGCATGCGCCCAAGCACCGAAGTTAGGAAATATATGCCCATATCGACGAGCAAATTGCTTCGCAGTACATATAAGTGGCTCGTGTATTGCTTTGCCAGCGATTTCGCGTCGTTCACGTCCATAATTAGAGATATATAATCGATAATCTGGAAGCTGGGCAACTTCGGCGTTTTTTTTTGCAGCATAAGTCAGCCATTGACTTTTTGTTTTTGTCATCTTAATAAATTTTAAGTTCAAACATATCACAAGCCTTACGGGAATGAAGTGTCGCATAGAAGCATCCGCGCCATTCTTTATCTTTCGGTTGCAATTCACATACTGATGTCTTATCTCCTCTTGACGCAGCTCGTTTTGTTGTATAGCCTTCAATACAGTGCTTACAATTACGGCACCGTAATTCTTCGCCTTTTAACGCTTTCCGTTCATCAGCCCGACGTTTCAGTTCCGTTCGTAATTGTTTATCTGTGGCGATTTTAAGAGCGTTATCAATAACTTCTTTAGTCATGTGTAAGTGCATATCCTGGATGAATTTTGCTGTCAGAGTTTGTGGGTCATAAGACACTTCCATCGGAGGAAATGCGACTATGGATTCCGGCTCAAAAGGCTCATTACTATTAATGGACTGCATTTTACCGATTACAGCTGGAAGAAACGCTAATTCGTCCGGATAGTATTCCGTGTTAGTAGCGTCTTCAAACCATGTCGTATTACCATCCTGATCCATGAAAGTACGGACTTCAATGATTTCACCGGTTGATTTGACTCTTGCTTTCATTTGCTTTTGTGGAACAGGTTGATCATATAATCTCGAACTCTCTGCCATTTGGATTTTGGCTTAGGAGACTTAGTGCTGATATATTCATCAATAAGATGATAATAATATGTGACAAACCGACGATTGGATTCGGCTACACCATCAATTATGGCAAACTGTCCTCCGTCTGAAGGGTTACCCAGAAATATCTTGTCGCCTTTAGCAAGGTGCATGTTTCCCCAATACCAACCTCGATCTCTTTCAAAAGCGAAGAAAGTAACGGCATGGTTCACCCTATCAACCCAACCGTCATTACAACGATAGGCTTTGACTCCCATCTCCATCAACTGACAATGGAACCGGTCGCTCATTAGCTCGAAATTGAGGATGGTATTTGCAACTCCGGCTACCATAGCGGGATTGTTGACTATAATATGTCCACCTCCGGGAAAATCTAATTTTGTGCCCATGCTTCAATTTTTGAATACATTGAGAAATGCTTTGATTGTTTCGCGTCTCTTGTAAACGCTCTCCGGCACAACATCATTTTCAGGAAGTCGGCCATTGAGAATCAACTCACGCACCTCAGTTGCTGAGATTCCGTCCTCGCATGTGTTACGGGCCAATAGCGACAGTGATACGTTGTTTCTAAGAAGGAATCCAGGGAACCACGATGTAATGATCTCGAAGCCGTCTGAGTAGTATATGGTGAAATTCGGTTCTTTAGTCTGAGAAACGATGAATGAGTAGAGATAGAAGCCCCAGTCATGGCTGTTGTCAGACTCATCGGATAAATCCGGCAACTCTACCACTTTGATTTTCTCCTTGTGACCGTGTACAAGGAATGTGTCAGCAATGGCTTCTTCAACCATCTCTTTGCGAATGGTCCACGGAATCGGATTACGAGCGTTCAGTTTGTCGATTGAGCCGATGATTACGAGAACCAGATCATTCTCTTCTACAGCTTTTTGAATAAGCTGAAGGTGCCCATTGTGTATTGGCTGGAAGCGAGCCAGTATTACTCCTGTTTTCATTTTTACGAGATTTAGTATATGATACTTTGCGAATTGGCGCTGATGTCTCTTCAATACGCCCATTTTCTACGGTACTGATTACATTAGTACCACGAAAAGAGCCAAACGTGATGTGCTCCCCGCTGGTAACGGTTTTACGTTCTATATAATTCCCATTCCAATAAATCTCATACACGAGAGTGTATGTATATTCGTTATCAGATGAGCACCCGGTAGCAAGGATTTTAAATAATATACATATCAGCAAACCCAATCTTGTTTTCATTTCTTTTTATTTATCCGTTCAACTTTACCATCTAAAAATACCGGTTTCCCGTCTATGTATGCGATATGAGGCATAGTTACCACCACACCTCCATTCATATCATCGGCATACGCCTTTAGAAGAGCTTCAGCGAATGGTATCACATCTTTTTCAGGAATACGAAGACAAAACTCTTCTCCGTCAGAAAACGTCCCCTCATAGGCGAAATCTACCAGAAAGAATGGGTTGCGATTACATTGTTTGATTTCCATTTTTGCTGGGAATTAAATCCTTCAGTTTGCCTATGATTTTTGTTTTCAGCTGCTCCTGAAATTTCTTACAATGCGATGTATGAAGGCCAGTTGCCAATGCCCCACAAAAGCAGACCACTGGTGTCATTTCATCCAGCTCATTCATGGCCTCGGTTTTAGCTCTGGCGTAAGGCCCTGGAGCGTGTTGAATAAGCCATTGAATTTTATCGTTCTTTGTCATATTGTTTCGTAAATTCGTAGTATAAAGAGTCTTTCACCATTTCCACACGGTATTTCTCAGATTGTTTTTCAGCATTATGATATGCCAATCCAGCTCCACATAGAGTTCCTAACCAAAAGAAAATCCCGGCAGTGGATAAGAAATACGCCCAATAGCGTATATGTTTCTTTTTCATATTTCAATTTGGTATCTGCCATTTTTTATCACGGTTTCATCAACCATCCATAATTCCCATTCTCCGGTGAATCGCTTTTTGAAGCACTCGATTGCGATAGCGATTAGCTCTGCTTTCGTGTTGAAGCAATCGGTAAAATCTCCGGGTGCATAATGATCCCATCTGTCTGGGTCAGAGTTAATCTCGTCCTCAGTTAATGGTCTGCGAAGTCTGAACTCATAAGTCCATTGGTAAAACGGGTTTATCTTTTTGGCACCCCAATTTGAAGTGGTCGTCCGGGGATCTTCGATAATTTGAAAATCTATCCCATCAGCGATCAGTTTGCCGTAATAGTGAATGGCGCCCCAGCTGATGCCACGAAATGAAGTGATTTCTAACTTGACACACCTTGTCTTGCTCTTTTTCTCGAAAATGCAAGAATTGTGAAGGATTGCTCTGGTCTTTTCATCTTGAAAGTCCAGACCGGCTTTGTCGTCAATTTTCAGGGGGAAATTATGTTCCCAATTGTTCATATAATCATCAATATTGTCAGAATTGATGTTGGGTGTTGATGATTTCTTAGTCATGATTTGAAGATTAAAAATTCATAGTTTTTATATCGGCCATCTCTCGCCCGCTCCCGAGCAAGTTCCAGCGCTTTACGATATGTTTTGGGGATGGCTTTGCCTTCTTTGTCACGCTTATTATTATAGTATTGAAAAACAACTGAAACCGTATCATCTTTCAGCAGTGACAACTCGTTCTGAAAGCAGAAGTCATCCACCCAGATTTTGTGCTCTATTTCGTGCATATCAATACTTAAATTTGCAAAGCTATCTTTTTACGACTGGTTTAGCACTTTAGGGATAGTCATCCAATTTGTAGGATAAAATTCTTTATTTGTAATCTTACCATTATAAACCATAAATTTGCCACGAACATAGACACACAATGCCGTTGCACGATCATCTTGCATTAAGCTCGTACAAAGAAGAATGGTTGTGCCGGGTGGTATTCTATCCTCGACGCGGTTCCACTGATGAGAAAGCGCCCATTTTGCTCCTTTTGTGAAACAAAAGACATTAGGAACTGGATATTCGCTGTCCTTGAAAAGCTCTTCAGCTGCTTTTTGAATTTCTATATCGGTCATATCTATTATATTTCGTTGATTTGCCGTTTCATATCGGCCTTACCGGCTTTCTCTCGTTTACCAGCCAATTCAGCCCGGTCAAGATTGCGATCAAAGTTGTACCGACGAATTTTGTTGATGTAGCTCCACCTCAACTTAATTGGAACTCGGAGATTGAGGTTGCCATCCTTGTCATAAAAGATATGGCGTACTTTTTGCTTGAATGTCTTGCTCATAGCTGAGGTGTGCATGAATATTCGTAGAGGACTCCAGGATAGCCTTGGCTAATTTTAACATCCTTGATTTTCATAGGAATCGACTTCCCGTCTTTGGATTGGGCTGTAAGCACCAGACCAATCATTCTTGGCTTCTGATAACGATTGAACCATTTACGCACCAACCGCCAGGCACGTTGACGATGAGGGTGCTTTAAGTCCGGCTGGGTCCGGTTCATTTCTCGGAGATACTTACGCATGTCCTTTGTCATTGGTATTTCACAGGACATGGACATAGAAGCCTGGAATGGCCGTCTCTTAGGAGCTTCAGATGGTGTAGAGTCTGTATCGGACCACGAAGCATTGCTTACAGGTATTTCTATCATATTAGTTTGGAGTTAATGGAAGGCTGGAGAGTGAGCCTCCCAAATGATTATTTTACGAGTTCCCAGTCATGAGCGAATACATCGCTGATGGACGGCACCCAGGAGTTCGCTTCGCCTGTCTCCGGGTTGAATATGAGACACTGCGATACATAGTCGATATGATCGCCGCTTTCCATAATCAGACGCTTGGCCTCGTCGGGGAGGGATTGCATCTTGGGGATGATTTCGGAGCCGATATGAGCCGGAACCTGCTTGAACACCATAAGACCTTTGCCGTTCCAACCGTTGCGACGGACAGCGAAGCCTTCCTTGATCAGAGGGAGGATCTGCTCGAATGAGAGACCATAGGGATGGCACGCCTCTCCACCTTTCATACAGGACTGGCGAAGGCTCAGAAGTGTGAGGTAAGCACCCATCATGTTGTGCTGGGCGATGAGGAAGGCGCGGGTACCGAGTTCGAGAGCCTGAAAGTCCATGCCATCGTTTTGATTGTAGATGAAGTTGCCGAGCTTGTTGGTGCGAGCCATAAGGTCGGCGACCTCGATGTTCACACGGTCGAGCGGCGTATCTGCAACCTTATAGGCAGCTTCAAATACGTCTGCTGGCGACCACGATTCGTAGCCATTGGTGTAGGCAACCTTGTAGCCGGGAATATCACGTTCAGATGCTGGGACATTCCCGGCGCGAAGCAGACCAGCATCAAATGCCTGCCCTTTAGTCATGGGCTCTGCCTGAATTGTTTTTGTACCGATGTACTTTTTCATTGGTTAATATTTTAGATGATACTTATCACGAAGACGCTTAGCATAGTGCTTAGCATCTCGTTTGTCGTTATAGGGGCCGGCGATTTCGCATTTTTCTTCCCACTTAATAAATCCAAGTAGGCGATTTTCGTAATGTGCGATTACAAACCAGTACGGGACGTTCCAAGTAGTGCTCCAGATGTTTTCTACGGAGACACTGATTACTTTTTTCTTGAAGATATTCATGATGCCTTTGATTATTTACGCCATTCGCCGATTTTCTTGGCGATATTGATGTTGTTATTGTCGATGAGTTTCTTCATCACACCGAAGAGGCGCCAGCCTTCTGTCTTGTACTCCTCGGCATTGCTTTCGAGGACGGCGAGCGACTGCTTCTGGGAGAGGAAACGACCGTTGTCTGCACGGAACTTGGCACCGTGGAACAGAATCATGTTCCTCATGGTGAAGTAAGCACCGGCGCCCTTGTAGCTGTCCTTGAAGGTTGCGGCCATCGGGATGTCGTATGCTATCCAGGTCTTCTTCACGAGCTTGAAGAAGTTTACGAGCTGCTTGTAGAGTTCCACGGGGTCGTTGGCGTTGCTCATACGGAACTTGATCAGTTCGAGAGGCTGGATAACCTTGGTCACGATGTCTTCGGTGAAGATATTCTTACCCTTCAGACGGATGTACGGTGTACGCTTGCAGAGCTTGCGGGGAAGATGGCAGAGGTGGTCGTTGAGGCGGTCGATGTAGTCCTTGGCGATAGCGACGATGCGCTCCTTGTTGAAGTAGCGGTTGCGCTGGGCGAAGTTCTCGAAGTCGCCGCGAAGCCACATCTTCGACTGCGCTTCCATCTCATCCAGCATCATCTTCCACTGGTATGTGTAGCCCTTCTTCTGGAGGGCGCCGGTGAAGTTGCCTGTGGCGAGCATGTGGAATACCTGGGCCATTACCCAGCGACGGAACAGCTGAGAATTGGGCACCGTGCCTCCGTTGAGGATGGCGGCGAAGATCGGGTCGTTGTCCTGGAGCATTTCCAGATGGCCGTCGGTAAGACGAGCGATGGTTTCCTTGCCGTCTGCGCCCTTCATGCTGAAGAGGTTGCTGACGTTGACTCCGGCGGCGCGGAGAGCTTCGATTTTTGCTTCTGCTTTCATGTTTTTGGGGTTGATGGGTTGGCGATTGGTGCAAGTGGTATCGGTGCAGCGGAGGTCCTCACGCTGAGAGTGCGTGAAGTGCTGGCCGACTACTTCAGGATGGATTGTACCGAGGTTGCTATCAGCACCGAGGACTACGCCAAGGGCTACGTGGGTTGTTGCGGGAATTGCGAACTCTGCGTCACACTGGGAGCATACGATTTTGATCTTATTCATTTTTTTTGTATTTATTTGGTTATTAGAGATTTCGATTTAATTGTTGAACCAATTCTTCAACATGATGAGTGAAGGGTATTCAGGAGATTGCCAGAACCACAGCCCCTTAGCGAAATCGTCCCATTGGAGAGAGTTTTGGAGAATCTGACACAGCACGAATAGCTCCAGCTCTACCTGTGCAAGTTCTCTGGGTATTCCGTACAGCATGTCTTCATCTGAAAGTTCCTTCTCCGGGAGAGCCCGGAAATATTTGCGACGCTTGTTGTCACTGCGCTCAGATGGTACGCTGTGGCGATAGAGGTTGAACAGCCGCTCGATTTCAGTGATTGAATCGGTGACAACCGGGCATCCGAGGTTCCCCTCATATTGCCCGTTCTTGATGAGATATTTCCCATCAACTCGCAGGCTCCGTTTCTCGAAGTTGACTGAGAAGCGAGCTCCATTGGAGACTCGACCGAGGGTTTCTTTGTAAATGTTGCTCATGTTGTTAAATAAAAAGTAGCACTCAAAGCCATGACGTATTGCTTTATTCAGGCGATTAAGGTCAGGATGTAGACTCATCTCCTGTCAGGTTCCCGCTGGTGAGAGCGGGGCCCTTACAGGAAGATGAGTCATTAAATCCTGAGCTCATAAAGATTGGCTTCTTGTTGCTGTGATGTTACGTTACATTGCTTATTGTCCTCATCAGCGTGGCGCATTACTATATTCACTCGATTAGAGAGCTGGTAAGTGAAGGCCGGAGCCGGTTGAGTTCTACCGGCGCCTGCCTTCGTTGCAGCCAGCTCACAATGAAATGCTGAACTTGGGCAATAAATTCTGCGCTGTTCTGTGACTATCCTAAACTTGTGATGCGTTGCTATATAGGAGCGATTAGAAACTGTATCGCTTCCTGGATACCTGCGATCAGACTGGAAGTCAGCCAGTAAGATCGCAGGTATCCAGCGAAGTTGAATACAGTTGCGATAAATGAAGTTTACTTTAGTCATTGGCTGTCGCATTACAGAGATGATGTGTATGGCTGAGTATGTTACTTTATCTGCTCGATATGAAGAAGCCTGTGCCAGATCTATGACGAATAATGTTCGTCAGTAGATCTGGATTAAAGGGCTTTTGCATTAAATTTGCCATATTCATTCATCTGGCCGCATACACGGCGTTTTAATTGAGTGACTGTCGGTATATTACTGTAATCTTACGATCTTCAGAAGCGGATTGCTGTCAAGCCGCTCAATGTGAAAAGACTGCCCTTCAATTAAAGACTGCATACCCAGTTTTCGATAAGAGGATGAAACTAACATGTGACTATATATTTTCGATGTGAACCTCGATACGACGGGACACGGAACTGGCCCGAAGGTAATGGCCGTGGAGCGTCCCGTCGTATCGAAGAGAACTGAATTGTTTCATTTCCTTATCAGAATCCGCATGTCCGGATTTTTGAGAGTTATACATATTGGCGTATTTCTTTATTACGTTGATATTCAACTATCAGAATCTGTTTATCCATGTTTCAGAAAGCAGTAGGCTTCTGAAACTGCATCAACAGATTCTGAAGTTTAATTAAATATTCTGTCCTCCTCTCATTGGCTGTACGCTCAGCTGTAGAAGTCAAGTTACTTTGCATGTCACTATATCAGTTCGATGTTTACACGAGATGCTGAGATGAAGCAGTCTCAAGCCGTAGGCCATAGCCGGGGCTTGGGCTGCGTCATCTCGGTTAATCTCGTTGCAACTAAATTTGTAACCATTCTTCTACGTCCTCATGCTGGGAGTTAAAGCGACTCCACCAAAGTCCGATATGCTTCACGCTTTGTGGTCATAGCGTTTTGCATACAGCTTATAGTGAGGTAGCCATCAATTATTTGTGGAGTCTTCTTTCTATTGGCTGCGACATTCCGGCCAAGGCCGCGCTGGATGCAACCATCAGGTTTGGAAGAGACATATCCGAGACCGCCAACTTTGCGTTTTCCGGTCATCACCGCTCTCAGGCAATCCATCACGAACTTATCCAGCTCGTGAATATCTTTCTTGACATTGCAGACAGGAAGTATCTGAGTGGCCCAGCTGTACTCGCCGTTACCTTTGTAGAGGTAGCGGTTTACAGCGTTGATTGCCTTCTGTAGGGAGATGCCAGGCTTGCGGATAGTGCAGGCTTCAATCTCACGCTGGAAGGTCTTGATACGAGTGCTGCTCAGAGAAATATCTTCTCCTTTGATTGAGTAGCCAAGAAACTTGAACCAAGTAGTAGGTGTGAGATATTCTACTTTCTTGGGGTTTAGCGTCATATCTCGCTTGGCCACTTCCTCGTTCATTATTCCCATAGCCTTTTCATAATCTGGCCCAACAAATAGAGCATCATCGGAATAGCGGACATATTCGCCATCTAACTGGCTCAATCGCTCATCCAGACTAAACATCACGACATTGGCGAGCCATGCAGCGACAGGACACCCCTGCTTCAATGACTGGTAGAGTTCCTTCAACTGTCCGCCAAGGTCGAAGTAGAGATTGCAGTGATAATACTTTCGGAGAACGTCAATAATTGCTGAATGACCATATTTGACCTCAACAGCATCAAACGCCGTGTCTATAAACCGAATTGGAACGGTATCGAAGTATTTGCTGAAGTCTGACTTCCAACCAATCACCTCACCTTTAGTCTCACAAATCTTCCGGGAAATATCCTGAACGATGGCGCCACACCCAATGCCTTTCTGATACGATTGGCAACTCGGATGAATCATCTCAGGCATCAGCTCAAACAACAGATCGTTGGCGATACTGAGGAAAACCCTGTCGATTGGCTCATTAACATAGACTGTTCGAAAATCCCCGTTGTCTTTAGGGATCTGAGCGGTGTGAGGAGGAGCGACTTCGTACCGGCCATCCTTTATGGCCTGATACATCTCAGCACGGAACTCAGGCTTAGTGAGCTGCCAGAGGTCTCGTTTGGCGATGTGCTTCCCGACACCTTTCTCAATGGCGTATTGCCACCGAGGAAGCTCGAAAAACATTTGTAATATCTTGTCTTCCATTATATTGTCATAATTTAGAAAAGCTTGCGTTCATCGGTGTAATTTTGAAGCACCCACTCCAGAAGAATCCGGCGGTTTTCATTGTCGAGGTCCGAGTAGAACTTTACGAGATAGGCGTCGGTGTTCTGCGACCGACATGCAGACCTCCACTTGTCAATCATGTGTGGAAGATTGCACGTCCACTTCGCTTCGGCCAGAAATCTGGGAATAACGACGTGTTTAGAATCTCCTGTGGCATAGTCAGGAATCTCAGTGTCAACTGAGTCATAATTCCATCCGTGGAATAGCCATCGGTTAACTGCTTCAATACCGATTTTCAAAGCTTCTGTCATTTTGTTTACTGTTTTGAGGGGTTAGAACCATCGAAGAACTTGTGGAGTTTCCCAGTAGTAATGCTTCTCCGGACAGCACTCTCTGGCCAAGGAAAGAACCTTGCCTCTTATTGGGTGCTTGAAAATTCTTAATTGATTGTGCTTCAGAATGAAATCCTTTCCGCGTTTAAGACCGGAGAGGGTAAGCATTGATTGTAGGAATTTCTCAGTATCGACGGTTTGACTTTCTTTTGTTTTTCTCATTGATAAGTCCGGATTTGTAAAGGGCTTGTTTACGCTGCCGGTACTGTCGCTTCTTCTCAGTCCAGTATGCCGTGGGGCGTTTTCTGGGCTGCTTCTTGATTTGAGGGTGGATTATGTTTTGAATCGTCCACTTACTGCATCCGAACATGGCAGCGAGTTGGCGATAACTATATCCTTCCTCTTTCAGAAGTTTGATAGCCCGAACTTGGTCAGGGCTGAGCTTTCGGCGCTTGTCATACTTGGTACCGGCGATTGTGATTCGTTCACTCTTATAGGGCATTCTTTTTATTGTATTGTATTGCCAGAATCGCAAGCGTGGCAGTGAAGAATGAAGAGTCAGGCTTATATTGCTACAGCAGGGCGAACAACGTAAGCGTTGTACTTGTTGTGGCCGTTGCTGTAACCACTGTTGAAGTAGACGTTCCACGAGATGTTGGCGCTGCCCTCGGTGGATGACCAGTAACACTCATCAAGCGAGAGCGGATCTCCACCAACAAGCTTCAGGAGTTCATTGATTTCTTCCTTGTTGGCGCAGACGGCGTTGAGTTCCAGCAGACAGGGCAGATACCACTGAAGACCCTTGTAGCCGTAGTTCCAGCAGAGCTTAGCAGCGGTATTGCCCTCATTTTCCTGAGCATCGACGAGCTGCTTGGTGGCCTCGTAGCCGCTAATAATCTGAAGGGCCCGCGCCTCGGTGTGTTTACCGGTGATACAGTGGTCTGTGTCTTCACTCCAGCGCTCTTTCCATTCTTTAAGACCGAGAATGAATTTGACGCAAGAAGTCATGACGGCGATACCGATGACGTCGTTCTTGTCGTAGTTGCCATTCACCCACTCGTCTTTAGTGAGGAATTTTCCGCCAGTCATGGCGATACGAATCTGTGTTGTCTTGATGTCCTCAGTCGTAGAGGGCTTAGTGACAACGTTGTCCGACTGGAAGTCGAGAGAGCGTTTGAATTTACGCTGGTTGGTTTCATCTGAGATGAAATCCAGGACGGCCTGTGAGTTGGGGCCGAAGACCATTGCAAGGTCTGTGAGGTTTTTGAGTTCTACCATAAGTTTGTCATTTATTAAGAGTAGTAGATGATTTGTGTTGAGGTGTGAAAAGCCGTACACTTTAACATTGGTTAAAAAGAATGGCCGAACATCACTGCCCGGCCATCTCAACCTTAGAAATATACTTGCTTTACTCGTTATCTTCTGATTTCCAGAATCCGAAGTCGCTTCCGTCTCCTGGATGTGTTCCGAAGTAATACCCTTCAGGGGCAAAGTCTTCCAGCAAATCGTGAAGCTCCATATAGAACCAGAAGGCATCATCGGAGTTCCACCATTCGTTGTACTCATCGTCAAGGGCCATGCTCGGAGGTACGTTTGCCAGCACAAGCTGGTCATATTCCGGCGTGTCCTTGATGACTTCCAGAAATCTGGGGATGAGGTCACATAATCTATGCGTCCCATGACTCACGCTTTGTTCAAGGTTGGCGTGAATCGTATTGTTAGTTCTTTCGTCTATGAACATATTATTCGTCTTGATTCTCGAAACTTACACGATAAAGGGCGTAGGCATAATCGCCGTCCTCGTGTTCCTGAAGAGCTTCGTCACAGTCTTCAAATGTCTGCAACCCGTTGACGCCTGTAGCTTTCTCAACTGCCTCAATCAGTTCGGGCAGAGTGTCATAATAATTACCATCGTTCTCATCGTCGAAATTCTCAGCCCTGAAATAGTATCGCTCGCTGAAATATTTGCCTTCGACATCGTTGGTTTCCCAGTAGTTGCATCCAAATTCCTCGGATATGAAGTAGAGGTGGACGCCGGGGAATTTCTCTTCAATCAGGTGTCTTGTACCATCAGCTTCGCACCACGCTGTCATGGTGTCAAAAGTTAGATACCCTGATTGATTCAAGTCAACGTTGTAGTATTCACCACGGCAACGTAGGTTCGGATTAGTTAGCGGGTCAACTCCCAGGGCTGACACAAGATTGCCGAGCCATGAGGAGCCGAAGTCGTTTTCAACCAATCCTGGTCGCGGCATAGAAGCAACATGGTTCATTAAATCGCTCAGCTTTTGAAGCTGCTCCTTGGGTCCTTCGACCGCATAGGAAGTGTAACACCAGTTTGGCATATTATCGTTTTTTGATTTTTTCTATGATTGACTTTTCAAACGGATTCTTGGGATTGAGGACGGCACTCTCCATCCAGCCGCAAGCATCATCGAGCCCCTTGATGTATGCGTCAGCTTCCGCTTGTGTATTGAACTCTCTGACCCTGAATGACTCAGGATAAGCGATTTCCGCATCGATGGTATCGGTTTCCTGTTTGGCTATGGCCTCGGTCAAGTCAGTGCCGAAAGCGGCGTAAACCTTAATTTTCTTCATCGTCTTCAGAGGAGTTAAGGGGTGTGATTCCTACATTTTCGCAGGCTTGTCTCAGAGCATCCCAGTAGATGTCCATGTTCCACTCATAGGACTTCTCCATAGCCCGCACCAGCGCTTTGTACTGATCAGGGGTCATATCCTGGCTGTAACCGACATTCTCAACGTCCTCACGGCTGAAAACAAGAATCGGCTGAGGTGCGAAGATTGATGAGGAAACATCCTTGACGGTCTCTGTTTCAGGGATGAAATCAATGATGGTTCCAAAATGACCACTCGCTATATTATAGAGCTCACGTTCATCGGATAGACAGCCATATTCTCTGTCAAAACCATAAATTGCAAGATACCCCCTGTCATCTACGGCAACACGGCTGACGATGTAATCAGACTGCCAGTCGGAAGAACTTAAAGAAGCACTGACAATAGGGCAATCGTCATCCACTGGCCAGCCTTCATCGTCTGTACGAATAAAGATATATTCGCCACCATGTGCCTTGACAGCGGCGATAAGCTCCTGACGCTCTAATTCGTCGAGCTTTTTGTATTCGTTGTATAATTCTGTATGTTTCATTTTAATCTTCGGGTTGATATGATGTGTCGAGTTCCCAGTCACCGGTCGCTTCAAAAGAGGATTGAGGAATTTTACCTTTCTCCATCATTTCTTGCACGATTTCCTCGGCCTCGTCCTCATCATCGGCAATAACCTGGATGCTTCTGGCGAAATCCCAATGAATATCCACGTTTACCATGTGCGGAGGCAGCGGACAGTCATCGCAGAAGCATCCATACCAGCTTTTGAGGTTTTCTTCAGTATCGAACTCATCAAAGAAAGCTGAGATGTTATTGAGTTCTTTACCGTACTTCTCTTTCTCCAATTCAGTGAGAAATGAGATGTAGCCATCGAAGAAGTCGCAAACTTTTTTCTCATCGATGCCGAAGGAGTTCCGATAATCCGCGACAAAAAGGCTGTTCAGCACGATTTGCTGACGTAGTTCCCAGAGGTATTCCTCCTTGAACCAGCCATTTTCGGTGAACCTATCCTTGGTTCGTATGTTGTTGCTCATATTCTTTCAGTAGTTGTTCTATTTTTTGCTTAAAGGCAGCGATGTCTTCATCAAGTTTCCATCGCATTTCATCATCTGTCTCTCCCATATACGAGGTGTAAGTCCTCGCATTTTCAAGAGACTGGAGCATATTTGCCTTGGCGTATTCGTAACCATTACTCATCATCGTCGAATAATCCTGGGATTACAGGCTGAGCAGCAAGCGCAGCCTTACGTTTCTGTTCTGCCTCATACGCTTCAGCATATTCCATGAAGCGCTCTTTGTAGTCATCCCAATCATCGGTTGTGTGATAGCCAGGACGGTTAGGGTCAGGGTGGCATATCGGATGCTCACGAGTGTATTCAGTGTAGATGCCACGATATTTGAGATACAATTCCCATTCATCTTTAGCATCATCAGTCTGAGGGTCAGAAATCTGGTAGCCCTGTTCGCTTGCCCAGCAATAAACGCTTTCATTGAGTTCTCGTAGAGAACCGGGAGCAATAACGTTGACAAGGTAGCCGATAAGACAACTGATGTATCGGTCATCATCCGGGTCGGCGATGCAATCCATCCAGTCCTCAAAATCATTGCTCATGTAGGAAATGAATCCATCGCAACTGGTGTGGTTCTGTTTGATCGTCTCGATTACATCCTCTTTGTATCGCGGATCATTGCAAAGCACTCGAAGATGATTGACAAGTTTTTCCAAGTCGTCAATCTCTACCTTGCAATAAATCTCATCGGTGGAGAAATTGTAATATTTAGGCGACCTTACCCATTGGCCTACAAGTTTGAGGTCAATACCGAGAACGTCATTGATATGCTCAATATACGTTTCGGCATAGAGTTTAGCGATATTGTCACGATAGTCGGGAGAAAAGCCCCAATCGTCAAGCAACTGGAGGTCTTCAATATCGTCATACTCGCCATATTTCATGTCGCGGGTTTCCCGATATTCGTTTTCTCCCTGGTCCCAGATTCCTTGGTAAAATCCGGTAAAGCCGAGCGCTTCTAATTCGAGTATCATAATGTTCCGATTTATGTGCGACTTACGCAAATCCATTCTTCGCCAACCTTGTGGTCGTCGTACCTGCCATCCCAGTGATTGAGGATGCTGCACCAGCCATCCATGTCGATGACATACTTACACCATTCTCTCAGTCCCATTTCGGTCTGTTCGGCCATTACAGCCTCACGCCAAATCTCGTCGTAATCACCGTCTTCCATGTAACCGTAGGCTACATCGTAGAGCTCTTGATCAGTGCCGACATAATATTCTTGACCGTCAGCACGATACAGACAGTTATCATCATCAATAACTTCAAACGTATTGTTGAGGTCGCCAAATGTATAGCCGAGCTCCATGCCTAACGCAATGAAGCGTACAGCTTCAGTTTGTCCACAGTCACGGAGTTCCATTACCTGATTGATGACGCTTGGAGTTGCCTTAAAGTCCTCAGCGCCCATATCGAACACGGGATTCAGAGATTCAGTCAGCGCGATTTCCTCTTCTTCGATTTCATCAAACAACTTATCGATCATCTCCTTCATGTCATTGGGAAGCGGTTCACCCAGCCAACCGGAACCAAAGGCATAACCTCTGTCATTGTACAGGCCCTTCATAGCGAGGAAGAAGCACTTGACGTAATAGTCATTTTCATCGTGCTTGTTTCCAAAATAACGGCGGTCCTCTCCATCGCCCAAGATGTAGAGGACAGGGTTGCCGTTCATCTGAGTGCCTATGACTTTCTGAATCCAAGGCTCGTAGGTCACATGGAACATGAAGACGTCATTCAAGATTCTCCATGCAGTGCCATCGAAAGTTTTGCGGAAGTCTTTGTCAAAGCTGCTGAACGTTTCCACGAACTTGTCATAGTCAGCTTTGTACTGAGAACTCTTCAGATAGTCGTTTTGCTTGTCTGTACCAGCGCTCATTCCACAGAGGTGGTAGCGATCCCACATCTCCAGTAGTTTCTTTTGGCTATCGGTACGAGGAGCAATATGCTTACTGCACTGACCCGAACTGGTAGGACCATTGCCGGTGAATGATGCTTCTTGTGTCTCGTGATATTTTTCGAGGGTTGAGCGGCTTCTGCGGATGCTTTCAGTTTCTCTTAACTCGAAGTTGACAGTCCACGCCATCTGGTTGGCATCACGGAACCGAACCGAGCGTTGGTATTTTGTTTTATTCATTTGAGTTTTCTTTTGAAAGTTTGTACATGATTTCGTCACGGAAGTCTTCCAATGTGGGAATCACTTCGCAAGCAACTGTATTACCAATATTGTCAGTGAACAGAGCGTCAAAGATTGTCTGATTATCATGGATTTCTGAGAGGAAGTCATAGTTGTCTTCTCCATATTCCGGATTCTCTTCAACTTCGCTGTAATAGTCAAAGCACTCATAAGCAATGTCACCCAGCAGATTGTAGGATTTTTCATCGCCTTGTGCTTTCAGGTCATCGATGATTTCATGGAACCATTCATCGCAATATTCCACTAAATCATCGTCATCAATGTAGTTGGGGTCGCGCTTTCGGTCGAAGTCTTCCTCGTCCTTATAACCGAGATACTGAGCAATGTCATCAAACGAAAACCAGAAGTAATCGTTAACTTGAGTATCGGCCATACCGTCGGGGTACATCTCTTCAAACCACGCTTCTACGGAGTCAAACTCATCATCGGTGAGTTTTGCGGCCCGCTCTTCTGCACCACTCCAGAAATCAAAATCCCGGAGCGCCATTTCAGATATAATTTGCATGGCTTATGAGTTAGCCCCTGAAGGATAACATCAATTCGAGGTCGGTTAAGAACTGAGGTGCTTTCTCATCGCTCATCGTAGCTTTCTGAGCGGGCACCCCTTTGGCCGGTGTGAACGTGATCATGTTTTGATGACGTTCCAGCGTCCCGAAGGGCATAGTCACGCCAATCACAACCGTGTCTCGTTTGATCTTGACGGCTGTACCGTCCTTAATGGCTGCAATCGTGTTGCGCCATTTTGTGATAATTTTTTCTTCCATATCAGTTTGGGGTTTTGTTTGCGAATTACCATTCGAGGACACATTCATTCAGTTTTCATAGGTCTTCCACATCAGTTACGCAACAGTTGATGTCACCGATTTCGGCGTCTTCAAGGGAAATGTCTTCAGCCTTATATGGTGCAAGTTGAAGAGCGGCTTCTTCAGACGGTGCATCTACTACGACCGTAACCATAGCATCGTAGTGAACGTTGATGGTATAGCGTTTCATGGTTAATAAATAGTTTCGTTATTATCTAACTGAGCGGCGTTTACGCAATAGGGCGAAAACCCTCGAATCTCGAACAGCTGAATGTGTTCACGAATGAACTTATCTATCGCTCCCGCCTTGTCGTTTGCTGTAACTCGGCCAAGGACCTGACAGTTGCAAATCTCATTGCCGCGAGGGTCTTCACAATAACCCTCAGTTGTATAAATTAGATATTTCTTCATGCTGCTTCCGTTTTAATATTATAGGTGAAATAACCGGTCTCATCGTAACCGGAACCGCTCATGCCATCCTCGTCAATGTCGAGGGCTTCGGCGGTCCGACGGTATTGTGGGTAGTATCTCACGCTCCTGAGATGTGCTTTGGCGGCTTCCAGCGTGTCGTAGCGACCAACCACCGTTTCCTCATCATTTTCAGTGAGGGTTACAACGTACTTTCTCATGTCGTGATTTGGGGGACTTTACCGTAGCAGGCAATACACGATTCGCATGTAATGCTCCACTCACAGTTGTTGTACGATATGTCATATTCTTCGCATATCACTTCAGCGAAGTAGGATTCTTCATCACCGTCGTAAGAATTGTCGATTGTCTCACGCATTTCCTGGGTGATTTCGATGAAGACTACATTGCCGTCTTCAAGGACTACGAAATATGGAGTTTCCATGTTATTAGCATTTTATGAACCATTCGGCATAAGCAGTAAAGGGCTCACTGAGAGGCCACCAGTCTATGATGTCATTGCTATCCTTGGGCTTGCCACCGTTAAATGTGGCAATGGTACAGTGAGGTTTCTTATTCATGCAGGGTACATCCAGCTCTGCCTTTAGTGCAATCGCCTTATCGCTGATACCTATGTGAGTGAATTTGACTTCAACCATGAAACTGCGCTTGACCACCACGTCTTCAATAAAATTTATCAAGACGTTGGCCGCACCTTCCCGTTGCATCTGAGCGCAATGAAGACAAGTTATGTGCTCAGCATGAATACGAGCACCGGTAGGCAGATGGGGATAAACTTCATCGGGAAGTTGACTGAAGAAATCAGGGGCGAACCGAAGACCGATGTATTCAAAATCGTAACTATAATTTGTCATAGCAGTAAAAGAAAAGGACGGGAGTTGTGAATTTGAAAACGTCACGAAAACAAAAGCAATATCAAAATCGAGAACCACACAACGGCAACAAGAACAAAATCATTAGCTCCGGTAGTCAGCCATCTCAGCCATTGTAGGGGCCATTGTGTGCAATGTTTGAAATATTTATGCTTTATAATTTTAAGATGGACATTTCCAAACTCACATTCACAAAAGTTTCATGCAAGCAATCAGTCTTTTGTTACTCTCGTCCGGTTATTTACTTTCCGAGTTCTGAAACGATGGCATAAATGCCTTTCAGGTCATTCGGGATTATGATTCTCAGTTGGCGGGCTTCCTCCAGACGCCTCATCTTGACATACTCAAAATCCTTGGAGATTTGAGCGATCTCCAAACGATACGATACCATAGCGTCGTGGAACGCTTTCGACTTTTCGTCGGCATCCTTCTGAACGGCCTGATCAATCTTGTGGAGATAGCCGTTGAGTTCGGCCTGGGTAGCACGATACTCACGCTGGAGCTGGTAGAAACAATCCTCTACCTTCATGGCGTTGGCCGTGGGCTTGTAGTGGTACAGCAGAGTGTCACGTCCATTGCCCTTGACCTCTGTTTCATTGGCCATCTTCTCCAGCAGTTCAGCACGAGCAGCTGCAAACGGGCCTTCAGGGTGGATATACTTACCATAGACTGCGGCCTGTGCCTGAAGCATGAGGATTTTGTTGCGCTCCTTGATCGTAAGTGTTTCGATGTACTCTTCCTTGGTGATGGAAGACTCACGGCGAGGCTCCTCTGGAAGGGCGATACCGCTCTCATCGCAATATTCTTCCAGAGTTTGCTCTTCTATAGATTTGATATATTTGTCGTAGGCTTTGATTGCCTCACGGAGCCAAGCGATGAGCGAGTTGGCCTCGCTAACGACTCTCAGGTTCTCGGAGATATGGTCGATATGACCGTCACACCAGCCAATATGGATGGGCTGGACGGCATCGCTTCCGATGATGGTCAGGCTGGTCTCGATAAAGCTCACACTGTTCAGATTACGCTCTGTGGTCTTGGTGAACTCTTTTGCAAGGTTCGCAATGTGGTTGGCAGAGGTCATTGTCAGGCCCTCAGTGCCAAAAAATGATGAGTTTGTCATATTTCTTCAGTTTGGTGTTTTATTTACGAATAGAATTTTTGAGGTGTCCAAAGGTGTACACTTATGTCACTTTAACCTTTGTTAATTCAGGCGACCTCTTTTATGTCATGCTCGGACATCACTTCTTTGATGAGTTCTTCGGTTTCCATGAAGTAGCCCCAGCAAGAGTCAACTTCCTCCCACTCATAGTCTTCCTCATCTTCACGGTCCTTATCATCGAAGACTTTAGTGAAGGGCACTTTCTTCTCAAGGACAAAGCCTTTGACATCGCCCCAGGCCCACATGCCGATTTCCTTAACCTCGCCGTCGATGATGTCGAGAGCCTGCTCTTGCCATGTCTTATACTTCTGAGGGTTGAAGCCACAGAGCTTGTCAAAACGCTCCTTGGTCGTATAAGCGATTCCTCTGATGTCGTCGCCCTGGCAATAACCCGAAGAGCTCCACGTTTTGAGTACGAAGTCTTTTGCGCACTCCTGAATCAAAGCGACATAATCATCTTCATCCATCGGCTCCAGCAACTCCATGCGATAGTCATGCGCTTTCAGTTCGTATGGCTCAACATCAAGCTCCGGTTGCCAGTCTGCATTAGCACCTCTCCAAGTAGGCTTGTATTCGAGTTTCCACTGACGCTCATGCCGGTCATATCTGAAGCGTACATTTTCAACTTTGCCAGCCTTGTAGTATTTGACGATGTCTTCTTGCGTCACCACCTCAGCGGCAATACGCTGGAGTATGCTTTCAACTGACTCTTCCCGGATGTTTGACACCCATCCCTTCCAGTCACAATCGGAACACAGGTTATAACGACCGTGATCCAAATGCTCAAAAATGTAGCAAGCGCCCATATCCCAGTTAGTCACCGGGCACTCAGCATCGTAGTCTGGATATATGCTGATTCGGTAGTCACCGATTTCTTTTCTTTCTATGTAATCTCTGCTCATAATCGTGAATTGTTGTAGCTTGGATTAAAAGAAACCACGCAATCAGGGTTGACTGCGTGGTTTCGGAACTCCAAACTGAATGAATAATGTCAGTATCGCTTCAAATGCTCGTTCTTAGAGCCATCGAAGAAGCAATATGTGTATCGGTCCTTGAGGTCTTCAGATTTGACTTCTGTGTTGTAGTGTGCTACGAAGACTGTTCTCATACCATTCTGAGGGTCATAAACGGTAATGAACCGCGCTTCATGCTCAGACAGAATAGCGATGCAGATGTTGGCAAGGTAGAACGGATCCACCTCAGCCATCTCGTCACTCTTCTCAGTGACGAACCGGAGTGTGCGCTCAAACATATCAGTCTTCGTTTTTAGGTTCGTCGTCGGGAAAAAGGAACATAAAACCACCGTTTGGATTGGTTGAGCGATAAACGCAAACCATCTCAGTCACACCGGTCTTAGAGTCCGCGATTTCCATGAATTTGGCGTTATTCTCAGACAGTGCCACAGCAGCGGCCTGGCGGATGAACATCGGGTTACAATACGCCTCGAACTCTCCGTTTTCGTGACGGAATATGAATTTCTTCTTGAACATGGCAGTCAGTGTTTAAGTGTGAGAACTCCAACCATAGCAGGGGTCAATCTGAACGGCCCCGTTGGTTTGATAGCCGGTTTCGGGCCAACCGTGGAAAACGATATGACCTGCAAGCCTCTCTTTGCCATTGATGTACTCGCAAAAAGTAAACTCATTCCAGCGCTTATGGTAAGCGATAACGGTATATTGGTCATCGGCTACTCGACAACTCTTCTGACGTCTCTTGAAGACATCAAACAACGAATCATCACCGTGCAAACGGCAGTCGGCGATGAGCGTTTTGAGTTCGCTGAGGGAAGCATCTTTGAACTTTACCGGTACCTTTGTGAGCTTGGGCAGAGGGCCGTGCTCTTTCACCCAGGCATTGACCGCCGGGGCAACATAGTCCTTGATAGCCGCTTTAGCTTGTTCACGATTGATAGGCTGGAGACCATTATCAGTTACGAGGAACCACTTATCCCTTTGATACAGTTTCTCTTTGAAGAAATACTCCCAAGGATTCGGGTTGCGGAGATAATCATAGCGATAGCTCTCAGATGCAAAGAAATCATCTTTGTAGTTGCCGAGCTGGAACATGTGAGTATGACACTCGCCGACAATCCAGATGAAAGGGAACTTGAAGCCTTCACCTTCGATGACGCTTTTGTCAACGTTATAGAAGTCACTTTTGTAGTTGTTCATCGTCGCCTCGACCACCTCAGTCATTCGCTGAAGTATATCATCTTTGTTCATTTCTCTCGATTTTTGCAAGTAGAACTTCGAGTTCAGACAGGCGTCCCACAAGTTCGTTCATGCGGTTTGCCCATCCCTCATCCTTGGTTTTGGCGTACATCTCACGCGCTGTTGTCAGTTTGGGCTGCATATCTGCAACACGCCCCTTGATATATGCTTTGATGTTCATGGCGTTCAGAATGAGGGATACATAGAATGTTCGTTGTCGAGGAGCGCCTGGAGCTTCTTGGCACGTTTGTCATGCCACTGATGATAGACCGAAGTCCGGATTTGGAAGCGCTTCCAGAGTACCTTGATGCAGAAGCGACGGTAATAACGGCGTACAAACTTGTACACGGCGGCGATGATGATGAGCACGATGCTAACTATCGCCCAGAGGAGGTTGGTAACTTGGGTTTTCATTTCAGTTGGGAGTTTTGGAGTTATTGATTAGAGTTTTGCGCTTGCCTGGGCCATTTCAAACTCAGGCTCAGGCATGAATGTGAATACTTCTACACCGTCGAAGGAGTAGTCGTCATTGAGTACCAGGGAACCTACAAGTTCGTTCCCGCTTTTGATAGCCTGCTGAACGGCCTGGTAGGTTTCGAGGTCAACGCAGATTTCCACGTTGAACATGTTGGCGTCGGCATCATCGTAGAGCAGAATGTAAGCGTCGTCATACTCATATTCCTCGACCACACTTTCGCTGGTAAAGAACATTCCGGGAGTGGCATGGTTGTCTTCCAGATATTCCTCAGTTTCGGGCGCTTCAGGAGCATTGCCGTTGCCGGTAGTATGTGCATAGAGCATGTGCGATCCCAGCACGATAGCGAGGATGGCACAGAATTTCGTAGATGCTTTCATGTTATTTGTGTTTGTTGGGGTGAGCGAAATTGGTGTAAACACCACCGTTGCAGGTTGCGACACGGACAGCTACGCGAGGGCGTCCGCAGATGAAGTAAACTTTAGTTTCCATGATTTCTTGTTTTTAGATTTTGTAGTCGTTATGTTTGTTGTCGAGATAGAAGTATTTCAGATGGTTGTCGGTGTCAAGCAGACCGCCACAAATGCAAATGCCCATTGCGCTTATGGCGTTGGCAAATTGTTCGGCGAGGTCTATGTCAATCGAGCACGTTTTGGTACGCAGAAGCTCGTCTATTGCGTTTGATACCTGGGAGAGAATTTCGTTTGTTGTCATTGGAGTATGGGTATAAAAATAGCCACGACCGGATTTTACTCCGACCGTGGCTGGTTCACGATTATGGCGGGACTTATAGTGTTGCTAAAATTCTGTTGGCTCTTGCGACGACCTTGCTCTCAAAATTGGCCTTTTCAGCTCGCACTCTTTGGTCACGGGCTTCCTCAAAGCTAATGCGCATCCGGCCACCTTTTTTGGCTCGGATAGGACGGGCGAGGTCGTAAAATTCCTTTTCTTTGCGTCGGGCGGTTGTTATGCGGCGATACTCATCTTCACTCATTTCCACATCGTAGTTCTGAGTGCTGGGCTTGCCGGGTGTGAGCCATCCATAAACGCCCTTCCAGTTCTGCCAAGTTATCTCTCGGCTGAGGCCCACTAAAAACATAACATAACCGCGCTTTAGCATCATGCAGATATGACGGGCAAACACTTCGTTGCGTTCCATGTGCTCAATAGTCAGACGCTTATCCTTGACACACACAATTACATTTTCGGCTGTGTGTTCAAGCGCTTCTATTTCCTTCCAGAAGTTTACAGTAAGCTCAACATCATTTTCAGCCGCAAATTTGTAGAGGTCGTCACGCTGAAACGAGAGTAAGCTGGGGGCGTATATTTCCGCATTTGTCTGAGCGGTTGCCACCGATTTAAGCGCGGAGATTTGCGCTGCTGAAAATAAATTTCCAAGTGTTGCCATAATCGTATTGTTAACCGGCTCCCTGGGCCGGGGGAAAATTTTTGACTTTACGCATTTAGCGACTTTGCCACAACGCCACACGTTACTGATGGACACGTATGTTACGCAACACAGATGGACACGTAATTTGTGAGTGGATGCGTGTCGCAACGTGGATGCGAGCGAGGGCATAAGAAAGCCACCCAACCCCGTAGGGCTGAGTGGCGTCGCTTGTGTCGGTTGGTGTTATGCGGCCTCTTCGGTTGTTTCGGTTTCCTTTGCAGGTGCCTCGGCGGGCTTGTTGCCCACGGCGTCGTTGTAGATGCTCTCGGCCTTGGCGAGGATGCTTGTGCGGAGGTTGGCTTGCTTGGCGATTGCCTTGGCGGTGGTCTTCATCAGCGCGGCCAGTGCGTCACCGGTTGCCGTGAGCAGAGGCGAGGTTTTTTTGACGTTCAACGCCGTGTGACGGAGGGCGAGGCCGTCGTCAAGTGTGAGGTCGCTCTTGAGGTTGCCGTTGCTGTCGGTCTTGTACACGACGTTGCCTGCAAGCCAGCGAGTGAACGTGCTCTTGGCCGTGAGCTTGGTTTCGATTTCCTCGGTGCCAACCTTGACGACCTTGAACGCCACAGCGAAGCCGTTTCGCTCCTGTGCGTCTGCCACCATGAGAGCGAGCAGGGGGAGGAGGATGCCGTCGCCTGAGATGCGTTTCACGCCCTCAACGGCCATGAACTCGGTCACTTCGACCATTTCGCCTGAGATGCGTTTTTTGGCGTTGCGGAGGAGCACCGCTGCGTTGGCGGGCATAGGTGTGACGCCCTGGGTGCCGAATGTTACGTTGAACTTGATTTCGTTGTTGTTGGTTTTGTTGGTCTTAGCCATAATCGTTTTGCTTGGCCCTTATGCCTACGGGTAACTCGCACACCGCTTCCGTGTGCCCTTGAACAAATTTATACGCTTGACTCTGCCTATCGGTTGAGTTACAAACCGATTTTCGCCTTGTCACGAGCGGACATAGGTCGGACCTATGTTCGGGGGCATTAAGCGTGTCAGCAACGATATGCAGTTAGCGACCTGTTACCCTACGTGTACTCGCTACGCTAAGCGTAGTTTTCAACCACTCTCCGAGGTGCCTCTTGTGCTCACGTCATACGCCATACGGCTCATACGACGCTTGTCGCATATCGCATTATGTCAAAGTTCTCTTGTCGCCGTTTGCCGTTGGTCTTGCTCACCTTGGCGGCGACATCAACAATATATGTACATCGGCCAAAATGTCAAGCATTTAAGTGAAGAAAATTTTGAAAAACTTGGCGCGTGAAGCGAAGCTGGCGCGTGAAAAGTTTCGTGGACAAGGAGGCGTAAAAATGGGCGCTCCCACGGCTCTGGGCATGGGCGCACCAATGTGGACGCGCCCATTTTGTGTGTCCATGCCCACACGACCTGGATGCCCACGCACAACGCGAAACGGATGGCCACAATGGACGCACGTGTACATCCATCTGGGCCCATAATTTTGGGCGACCACACGTACACGTCATGGACGGCCAAGTCAGCGTCACTATGCACGTCCACGAATTGTCCACTCGCCCACATGATTCGTGCGCATCCAGACGTTCCCACACAACTCCACGCGGCTCCACGTAAATCCATGCCAGCCCAGTGTTTTGGGCGCCCAACCGCAAGCTGGCCTCCCACGTTTCGGGCCACCACATTTGTCAACAGCCCTCCACAATTCACGGCCACCATCGTCCACGGCCTGTTATGGACACCCACGAAGTTTTGGACAGCCATCACGTTATATGGGTGTCCACGGAAAATCTTGGGTATTGGACACCCACAAGCGTCCACGAAGTCTTTGGACGGCCATGCAATCATCTGGATGCCCACGAAGTTTTGTGCGCTCCCATGCAATCGTGTGGACACCCAGCGACGACGGTTCTTGGACGGCCAGGCGATATGTATGGACACCCACGACATCTTGTGGACGGCCACGCAAATCTTTGGGCGCCCAAACATGTGGCCAAAATCACGCATTTTGGGCAACCACGATGTTACCGGTGGAGCTCCACGTTATTGCATTGGCCTCCCACGTTAAGGATTGGGCGACCACGAAGATTGATGGACGCCCAACAACTGCCGTTTTGGACATCCACACGAAGTTATGGACGGCCACGAGAATTTGTGGTCGCTCACGTATGATCGTGGACGTCCAAAACGAGGCGACTCTTGGACGACCACACGCGAAACATGGACGGCCATCATGCGTTAATGGGCGACCATCACGCATTTTGTGGGCATCCAGCACGTTATCGTGGATGCTCACGTTATGCGGATGGAGTCCCACGTTTATTCCTGGGCGCCCACGAGAAAAATGTGGACTTCCACGCATTTAGGTGGACTGCCGCAACATTTTTGTGGACGACCACGAAACTTGTGTGGGCGACCACGGAAAATATGTGGAGCCTCACGCATTTAGCTGGGCTACCACGACAACGTTATGGGCGACCACGGCGTATTTGTGGGCAGTCATCACGGCGTTGTGGGTGCCCACGCAACGTTGTGGAGGCGCATGGCTCGTTGTGGGCGCTCATGCGTAACTGTGGGCGACCACGACGCGAACTGTGGGCGCGTGTGGACACCCAGGCGCGATATTGTGGGGGCGCACGTGTTTCGTGTGGGCGTATGTGGGCGCGTGTATTTTTGCGCACGTGGACGCGCACGTGTAAGGGCAAAGCAAAACCCCCAACCCCAAAGGGGTTGAGGGCGGCGTTGCATGGCGGTTGGTTGGCGGTTTATAGCTTCGCTATAACGGCGGCGATGAGGGACTTGGCTTGCTTCGGCTCGGCTCCGCCGACGTTTTTGTCCCAATTGAACTTGGGCCAAAGGCCCAAAGCGACCGACTGAGCAACCTCTCCGAGGTTGAGGGTTTCAAGGGCTGTGCCCTTGGAGTGCTTGAGGCCCTTTTTGCTGCCGAAGGCAGCAAGCAGCGAGTACAGGTAGCCTCGGATGTTGGGCTGGTCTGACTTCGTCAGACGCTGGGTTTTGCCCTCGGCGGTTTCGCGTTTGCCGAAGGCAAAGCCTTCAACGTCATCGGGGGTAACGGCTTCGCCGTTAACGGCCTTAGCGAGCAGGGTTGCCGTGTGGTCGAAGACCACAGCCCACATGTCGCGGGTTTCCACGACACGGGTCGGGGTTTTACCCCCTTTGGGGGTAGCGTTGGTTGCGGACTGGGGGTTAACAACTTCGTTGTTAGCGACTGCGGTGGTGTTGGGGGTGTTTGCGGACTGTGCCATAATCGTGAAATTTTGAGATTTTGCCGAAACCCGTCGGCGGCGGTTTGTCGATGTTGACGGTGCAAAGTTACGGCTGACTCTCAGTGCGTCACGGCGCGTAGCTTCGCCTGTTTCCGCAGGCATTATGCGCAGGAGAAATTGCGGGCGAGCTTCCTGCGCGTCCGTGCGGAGTTGTGCGTCCATGCGCCCAATTTAACAACCCCGCACATGGGCGCACGGTCTTTGCTCGCCCACACGTGCGCACGGTTTTAGCTCGCGGGGTTGTTATATCGCGCATGTGGGAACGTGGTTGTTATACCGCGACGCTAACTTGCAGGGAGTCAACGCATAAGCGCAATTTACTACGTAAATTGGGGTCGTTTCTGGGGGTGTGGTTTTTTGGGGGTCTGACATACGCGCAAGTTACCCCGTAGGGGTAAAAGTGCCGATGGGACTTTCACTTACTACAAAAGTGAAAATGCTAAATAGCTGAAAATCAAGCGATTGTCGATTCAAAAATGGAGCGGAGGGTGTGCCCGATGGTGGGGATTCCATATATATACTCCGCCCCAATTTTCAAATCCCTTTTTCTGGGAGCCTCATCAACGTCAATGGGACAAACACAAACCTCCCAGCAATCTTGAGTCCTTTCCAGACCTTCTTAATATAATTCCTGGGAATCTTTCCAATGTTCCGTTACCTTCTTTATTGTTAAGTTGAAAACCTCCCAGCACACCTTAATTATATAGCTCTTCCAGGCCGAATCCTGTTCCCCAAAATTTTCCGACGTCGCCCCATACGTTTTCTAAATATCGAATCCCAAAATTTTCCTCGGACCCCAATTTTGAAAACCGTTTTTCGGCAAATCGCTCAGATTTTCCGAGGCGTTTTCATATAATTTCTCAAATTATCTCTATATTTACGGCATAATTGACAAATTCATAATCCGACGGTAATGAAATCACAATTTCAGACCCTCTCTTTTCTTTCTAATTATACCCCAAAAACGGCCATTGATGCCGAATTTATCGAATCGTTCTTGGTGCAACGCTTCCAGCTCACCCCTAAAACGCCCAGATTTGCCCCAAATTCCAATGGAGCGCTGTTAGATGTGCAATCTTTCATCTCATGGTTTGAAAATGGCTTAGCGGCCCTTAAAATCGCTCGCTACGATAATCAGTCCGTTTTACTGGGTAACTGCACTCTTGAAACCTGCGACATCATCGGTACTCTCCTTCCAGATGGCTCTATAAACGCAACACTTTTGACCGTCCCGACCGAACAAATCTCAAATGCATCCGAACTGGAAGAGCAATCCTTTACCAATGCACTACTGGAACATGACCTCCAGCCGGATCCCAACACAATGAAACTTATCCCCAAGTTCATACCTGAGCAAGAAAACCGCGTTGTATTCTATGATTTCGCTCAGGAGATTCAAGGGGTCGGAGTTGTCAGAGAAGTAACCACTGAAGGGAACGTTGTATTCTTCTGCTATTTCACATACCCAACATACTCCCAGCCCAAGCGTATCGGCTACAACCTGCATGAAAATCCGGGCTACAACCTCCATTCCTTCGTCTTCGAGAGCATTGATAAAGAAAACATCCCTTCTACTCTGGGAAATTCCACCAGTTGCTTTAGAAGACTTGGCAGGGAACTTGAAAAGGTCGGCAAAGTATGGAAAGATAAACTGCTGAGAATTGAACCTGCTGACATCGAATTAAAAGTTGGTTCCAAATATTACTATATTTCCGACAAGATGAAAGTAATCACCGAAACCGAAAAAAGGAAACCGACCTCCAGATTACGCTATCTTGCCGGGAACTATTTCACAACCCACATGGCCGCAACAAGAATGCTTGGCAAAATCAACGACCTTTTCAGAGATTATCTGGCATCCGAAAAGTGGCCTGAAGTTGAAGACTAATAACTCTAAAGATGAAGAAGGCATTTCTGGCACTTGTAATCTGTATATTGACTCTGGGCGTAACCGCTCAGGTCAGCAGTCGTATTTCTATGAGCTGGGGAATTGTGAACCAGCTTGAAGCCTTTGGTCGCGTTTCCTATCTTGGTCTGAACTACTATCCAGTCGGTAAGGATTCTTTGCTGGTGAGAAATGACCGTTGTAAAGCTGACAGCGTTATTATTCCTCCGGTACTAACCATCGACAAAAAGCCATATACCGTCTGTGGCTTCCGTGAAATGGCCTTTGAGTACGATAATGACATCAAGTACGTCAACATCCCTTCCAGCATTACCGAGATAGCCAATTCGAGCTTCTATAGTTGCCACGATTTATCTGAGTGTGTCATGCCGAGTGTCAAGGTCATTCAGGGCTATGCTTTCTTCAGGACCGGCTTCAAACGTCTTGCTCTACACGAAGGTCTCCAGTACATCGGTGGCTCCGCTTTTACAGAGTGCAGCCATCTGGAATATCTGGAACTACCCAGCACTCTTGAATACATTGGCGAAGATGCTTTCTTAGGATGCGAACAGCTTGACACAGTGAAGGTGCATTTCTCTCAACCCATCGACATAGGTTCAGATGTATTCTGGCTATACCGGCCCAATACGCAACGGAGCAAAAAAGTTCTTATGGTCCCAGCTGGAAGTAAACCGGCATTTGAGTCCCATAAACAATGGCGACTATTTCAGACCATCATCGAATATTAAACACAACAATGGCCCACCTAATATTTTGTCAAGCGGGCCATTGTTATATCCGAGAATTTGCAAGATCACTGGATGGTCTGATGTGCTACACTGTCTTGATAACCGTTACGCTCATTCCATTCTACGACTTTCTCTGCTGAGAAAATATAGGCTTTCTTATGGATGCCGTCACAAGGCTTGTATTTGGCGCTCAGGACGCCTGTAAACTCGTTGTAGCCTACGGATGGTAGATTGTAGCACCAAGGCTTCAGAAGATGATCTGGAAGCCCTCCACCGCTTTCTAAGACCGTTCCTCTACCGTCTGTGAACTCATCGATGACATTATCCTCACCGGTTATTACAAAATCACGGTAGAAGGTCTTGACGGCTGCTTCTATTGGAGTGAGCTGAGAGTCTTCGGTTGCCAAGACAAGCTCAATGAGTTTTTTATTCTGGGCGTTCTTGGTTCTCTTGTCTCCTTTAGTTGGAGTAAAGACATCCGGAGCCTCGACGTTGTAGAACTTGTCGATAGCTACCCTGAGAGCTGGAATGTTCTTGTCTTGCATGGTACATGGGTTCCACTGGAAGATTTCATAGGGGTTGAAATCCTCAAACGAACTGAAGGCGAACTTGACCTCCCATTCGTTGTTGTCTCCATAAACGTACCGGCCCTGTTCAACGGCTCCCAACAAGTCATCGTAGATATTCTTGGCAAGAGAATAAATCTCGTCCTGGGGAAGTGGAGCTCCGATCATCTCTTTCCAATCTATGAGCTGGGAATCCTCTGCTTCCTCTCCTTCTTCATCGATTTTCTGGGAAGGATGATAATGGTCACAGTAGAGGTCGAAGATGCCCCACCAGAATTGATAGAGGAAGAAATCTACTGGGGATTTCACAACCTCATCAAGACAGTCGATAATCTCCTTTACCCTTTCAACCTTGAAGAAGGGTTTGTTGCGATACGAGTTTCTTTCCCTCATAGACCGCTCAGCTCTTTTTAAGACTTGCTGGGAAAAATCATCTTCCACTTCCAAATCTTCTTTAACCTCTTCTGAAGGTTGACTGAAATCTAAGACCTCAACCTTTCCAAAATTTTCCAAACCTTTTTTAAGGTTTTCTGGGTCATTTTGGTCATTTTCACTTTTGAGATTTTCCGTTAATATCTTTTTATTATCCCCTATTATTACTGTCCTACAAAATTGTAGGGTTTTTGAGGCTAACCCCTGCAAAAATGTAGGGGTCACCCCTACAATTGTGTAGGGGTTTTTCAGCTCAAAAGTGAAAATATTTGGGAACTTTCCAGTCTCAAACGCGCATTTTATGAGCTCCAGCGCTTCCCCCTGCAAAAATGTAGGGGGTAAGGTCTCGCAAAACTCTTCAAAATTGCAGTACCCCCTGCAAAAATGTAGGGTTTCGGCAATCTGTTGTGCAAAACCCTGCAAAATTGTAGGGGTTGCAGAGTTTTCGCCGTCGTTGTCTTCAAAATTGTACCCCTGCAAAAATGTAGGGTTTTGAGGTTGCGAAGTTGAAATCCCTACATTTTTGTAGGGTTTTGAGGTTGCGAAGTTGAAATCCCTACAATTTTGTAGGGGTTGGAGTGCGATTGAAGTGCCGGAAACATTTATGAGTGCTTCCCGCCCCTGCAATTTTGCAGCACCCCTACAATTTCGTAGGGCTTTTACTCCATCAGCTTGAAATAACTTAATGAAGCGTTCTCTTTCTTGCTTTGGCAATGTTTCGCAAAGTTGAACTGCTGCTACATAGTCATCGCATTGGAGAGTGATTCCATTTTTATGCCTTATGATAAGTCCAAGGGATTCCAGCTTCTCAACGCAAGTTGGAATGGTCCGGTAGGGATCGATGCCTGTCATGCGACCGAGCTGTCCCAGTGAGATGATGATGGTTTGATTGTCGAGAGATTCATTGAGTTGCTTTCTCACTAAATCAACCAAACATTGTAGTACTGTTCGGACGGAGACGTTGGGAATGAGCTGTACGTTGGCATAGTAATGCAACCCATAACCGGCTACTTGTTGTTTTTCCATCTTCATAACGAATTTTCCATTGGGTGATGAGGCAGCATGCTCCGACGTTTGAAGCACTCTGGCCTGAAACGATAATCGGATTTGTGAGCGTCGCATTCCTTTTTGTAGGGGCAATCTTCACAAATTTCAGACTGCATTATGGCTGCGACAATGCAGAAGAAGACAGCGATGGCGAGGATTACTATGCCTCCCAGGATGGCGTAAAGCGTGTTCATGATTCTTTTGCGTTTACAAGGAGTTTGAGGTTGGCAATGATTTGGATACACTCCTTTGCTTTTTCGTAGTCCTCATCTTTAACGGCGCATTCTCGAATGTCTTCAATGAAGGGAATCATGCAAAGGATAATATTGTGTAATGCGGCAGAGGAGTGATTCATGAACCCTTGTTCAGCTTGAAATGCTTCATTGATGGCTTTACAGATTTCTTGTAAAGCCTGAATCGTGTTTGTCTCCGTCCGATTGCTTTGTTCGGCATACTCGTTGAAGATGTCGATTGAATCGCTCATTGTCTTTAGGACGTTGATCGTGTGGTCTTGGAATTTTTTGATTTCTCCAAGTTGCCAGAATACGATTAAAAGCAAAATTAAGAAGATGCCACTAATTATTACGTTTTCCATTTTTATTTACAAAGCTGGGGCAGTTTTCGCTGCCTATTTGATAGTGTTTCGGGATAGTATTCCACGGCTCGTCCGGCTCAGCAATGTCAGCACGGTACCAAATGCAATGGTATCGGTCAAAGCACCCCTTTGAAAGGCACATCTCAGCATTGTATTGATATATCCGACGGTATTCTTCTTTCGTTATGAATTTGTACTGGTCGGGCAATACTGATTGGAATTGAGCTGGGATGTTCCCTCTAAGGATGAGGTTTTGACAAGTATAGACTTTATTGGCGGTGGCATCAATCACGAAGGATATATTTTTAGACCGAATTTGGAGCAGATTGGAAGACTGGAACGGTTCAGTTTGCTTATAGAGCTTGCCACTGATAATGACCGTATCAGGTTCGGGGTTGCTTAACCATGTTTGCCAATAGGCACAGTCAAAGCACACCTTGTCAGCCCTCATTCGTAAAACGATGGGGGATTTTATTAAACGATAGGCTTCCAGGTCCTCTCGTTTGCCGCAAAGTGAACATGTGATAAATGAATGTGCCATGCCCTTGTGAAAATGACGGCCCGGTGCGAGGCCGGACATAACTGATTATGAAAGGGCACAGCGATGTGTGCTTCAATTTGGAATGTCTCAGTTAGAGACTTATGGAGGCGTAGATGCCGTTGACTTCATCCTGTGTGATGCCTAAGTAGGTCTTGGTAATCTGGATGGAGCTATGGTTGAGGATTTTGTTGAGGAGGATAAGACTCTCAGCGCTGCGATTGCTGGAATCATAGACGTATCGGCCAAAGGTCTTGCGGAAAGTATGTGTGGAGAAGTTTTCAATTTTCAGACGATACTTGAACTTGAACTCTTTGAGCTTCATGTTGATGAACTGGATGGTCAGGGGCTTGTCACCCTGTAGTGATGCCATGATGTAGTCCTTCTTGTCTGGACAGCCGAGAAGCTTCCATAGTTCGTCGAAACTTTTCTGAACAGACGGATTGAAAGGAATCTTACGGGCCTTCTGTGTCTTCTGTTCTACAATCGTGACTGAGGAAACACCCAGTACGTCCTTCCAGCGGAAACGTAAGGTGTCGGATGCACGACAGGCGGTACAGAATGATAAACGGGCATACATCTCCCAGCGGTACTCCCCATCATTGTGGAGGCAATCCAGGAATCGTGTGAACTCCTCGTATGGAAGATGATCACTGGTGGTTAACTGATTTTTCTTTGCCATAATATTGTATTTTCAGTTTTGTGATGCAAAGTTATAAAATGAAAACGAAACCGCCAAATGATTTGTTCAAAAATTATCCTTTTGCACTAAAATATTTTTCGGCGCAACAATAAACCGCTGGCCATTATTGGGTGTAATAGCCAGCGGTTCAGCGTATTGGGACGATTAGAGTGCTTTGAACGACTCAACAGTAAAAATGGGAATATTAAGCTCCTTGGCCTTAGCCATCTTGCTGGATGTTGAAGCGAGGTCGGCAACTATGAGATGCGTCGTTTTCTTAGAGACGCCGTTGACAACCTCGCCTCCTTGGGCGATGATTGCCAGCTCCAGCTCTTTATCTCGTATGCCGGTAAAGCATACTTTCATCCCGGCATACTTGTCGCCTACGGGCTTGACCGACTCCTCCATAGGGAGGAATTTCAGTTTGTTGGTGGCGACAAAGTTGTAGAATGGGGTGAGTCCTTTGAGGAATGACTGGATGGTCTTCTTCAGTTTGAGGAACTGAGGCGTCTGATCGAATCCTTCCTCCGTGTGAACAAATCCATTGATGATAGCAAGGCGGTCGCTTTCGGACAAATCTAAAAGTATGCTTTTGGCTTTGACTTGGCCTATGCCCTGAAAGCAGTCGCTGGCGTGCATGAGCTTGGTAATCTCTACGCCTTCACGGATGCGTTTGTTGGTGTCGATGATGGTGTTGGCGATGGATTCTCCGAATCCGTCGATGAGCATAAGCTCTTCAAACGTGATGTCGAGGATGCGTCGCAGGGTGTTATAACCGGCCCTGAACATTTTGGCGATAGTTTCTTCGCCCATTTGCTCAGCGTCCAAGATGGTATAGAAGTGAATGATCTTTGCAAGCTGGATGCCGGGGCAGTCCGGATTGGTACAGATAAGTTCTGCTGAGGATTCGTTCCATGTGGTTGGCTGGCCGCAATCCGGGCAGTACAGCAGGTCATCGCGCTGCTGCATCATAACCTCGACTGGCGCTTCCTCGATTACGTTGAGGATTTTGGGGATGACACCACCAGAGCGTGTCACTACGATTTTGGCTCCGGCCCCAATTCCACTGTCGAAAATGTATCTGGCATTGTAACCGGTGGGGTTTTCCATTGTGCAATCTCCTGTGTCAACAGCTTCGATGTTGACAACAGGTTTCAGGGCACCGGCTTTACTGATTTTCCAGTCCACGCCCTTGACAGTGGTTTCAAAGGATTCTGTGAAGTTGGGATGTTTGTAGGCGATTGCGTAGAGAGGATTGCCAGTGGTCTGCTGGCGACCGATGACTTTCCAGAGGGCCAGGTCATTGATATAGATGACAAGGCCGTCAATGTAAAATTCGTGCTGCCAGGCATTGAATAGGCCAGTAAGCATTTCTTCAGTTAGCTCCTCGACGGTAGTAGTGAAGAATGGGTACTTCATCCCATCGGGGGTGTTCATCATCTGAGCATACTCGATACTCATATCTTCCAGAAGGTCGGCGAATGTGTCCCAGTTGCTGAGTGAATACTCATCTACGCCATAGCGAACAAAGCTGGCGTAGCGAATATCATCCGGTGCTTCGTCTCGGTTGATGAATCCGGCCACGGTATTTCTGGGCGAGCGATAGGGTTCTCCAGTAGCATCGGAGTTGCGCCCGGCCATTGATGACACCCAGTTGTGGCGAGAGAAGACTAATTCCCCGAATGTGTAGTCGGCTGGGAACATACTACTATCGTTGCCACGGTCGAATCCTCCCTTGATAAAGTGGGATGAACAATCCTGGCCTTCGTTTTCGGCGCCGCCGCGAGAATAGGTCTTGTTTTGCTTTTCGTCATGCAGCCATGACACACCATCATATTTTGGCATGACTACCAGTTTTGCTGTTGGCGGGAGTGCGAGGCTGGAAGCCCATTGTTTCAGGTCCGACAAGCTCTTGACTTTGTTGAGGGACTTCATCGGAATTGGCAATTTTACTTTACGACCCTTGCTGATTGTGACAGGCTCGATATGCTTGAACCATTCGTTGTCAGGGTCAAGCGCTTTCAGCTCGGTGACTTCGCGGTCGTATTCAGCATCAGATACCAGTGGATTACCAGTTCTGTATGCTTCATTATGCGCCTGAATAGTGCTGAGCAGTTCTTCGATTTTTGCTGTACTCATGTTGATTAAAAGAGTGGGCGCACCGTAGAGCGATGCGCCCGATTAGAGTGAATGATGTATTAGTGAGTGCCGGTCGATCCGAAACCGCCGGTGCCACGAGCCGTCTCGTTGAGCTGATCTACAATCTCAAACTCGACTTCTTCGTGTTTGATGATGACCATCTGAGCGATGCGGGTACCCTGTGTGACCATAAACGGTCGGGGCTCATTGCTCTTGACGATAACACCGATACCGTCACGATAGTCAGAATCGACTGTGCCGTGCTTAACGTCGGCATCGAAACGCTCGGCGTAATCGAGATAGCCCTGCTCTCCATCAGTGATGGTATGGCCCTCAAAGCCTTTGCGAGAAAATCCGGAGCGCGGACGGATGTGAGCATGGGTGCCGCGTTCAAGGGCGATGGCTACATCTGTAGGGATGAGATTACGGCCCGGATAGACGATAGTGTCTTGAGAAGCGTAGAGATCATACCCGGCGGCTTCATCGCTGCCCTTGGTGGGGACTTTTGCGCCGGATGAAAGGAGTTTGATTTTCATTTCTTGTTATGTTTTGAGTTTTGTTTGTATTTCATACCCTTGCGAGACATGCTGGCCGTAGGATAATATGTGCGCTTTACACCACACATTTCATCGTAATCTTCCAGCCTGAGAGTGCCATAGTCGCTTTCTTCAATCTCGATTTCCTTGGAAAGGAATCTGAAGTACAGCCCACAGCTTGATATGCAGGGGCCGACACACGCCTGATGAATAGACGAGTTGGATGTTTTGAACGCTGTGGCGGCTGCTGTCAGGGAATGGAAGTAGCCCACAAATCTTTTGAGGGGGTTAAAAACCAGTACGGGGTTGCTGGTTTTGTTAGTGAGGGTCTTTTTCATAGTCACTTATCGCTGTTAAGACTTCCCTTGACAATCGGCTTCGTGCCGCTGACAAGAGGTATGTGTCTGAAACAGCTACCCCATGTGCAAAGAGTTCAAATGTCCTATCGCACATATATGCCAGGAAGTCTGGTTTGACAAATGCTATGAACAGGAACACAAAGGTTCCATCAATTAGATAATGCCCTTCTTCATTGATAAGACAAACCTGTTTGTCATCTATCTCGTAAGTGTCACACAGTGCTTTAATCTGATAACGATACTGTGTGAAGAATGGCTGGATGGGCTTTTGCTCTGTCGTCTTCGACAGATAGTGTGTGGCATCAAAGAACGAGCGCCCGTTTTCGCTTTGGCCAAAGAGCAGGTTGGGAAATTCAGGAAAGGACTGCTCTTTACATTTCAGTTTGATCTCACCTTTCCCAGCTTGACCCAACATTAGTTAAGCCCGAAAGCTTCAACCTTACTCTTATGTACGTCAAGCGGCCAGTAAATAGCTTCAGTCTTGTCAAATTTGGCGTCACGGATTACAAAGTCCGAGACAGATTGTTTGAGGTAACGCTCGATGCGGTCGGTCGCATCAGCATTGGAAAATGCGGGAACGTAGAAGTTCTCGGTTGTTTTCTTTTCTTTCGCCGTCCTTTCATCGACGGTAAAGAAGTCCACTTTGACGGCATAGAGTCCAACTCCGGTGGATTCCGCTTCAGAAAAGCAGTTGCAGACAAAGTTCTTGATGTTCTCCTCTTGGGTGAGAACATTGTTGAACTGGATGTCCTCGATTTTGGTTTTGATGATTTCGTAGCTTACGCTTCCAAACTGAGTGCGATTGAGCGAGGCGATGATTTCGTGTACCAATGCTTCAGCTTCCGTATAGTTGGTTGCAAGCACCAGTTCCTCAATCTTCTTCTTGCCAAGCGCCCCATTGGGAAGCTCTACGATACATTCCGTCTTGATGCGGAAGTAGCTGAGTTCTTTTTCTTCCATAACAGGTGTTGTTGAGGTTATACAATGAATTATCGCTGCAAAGGTAATCGAAATTTTCAAAAGCACAATAACTAAATTAGTACTTTTGCGCTTAAATTTTATTTATTATGCTGATATTCAGCGATTGCAATTTTTGAAAATCCTTATAAAAAGTTTAGTCGACTAACATTTATAGGATATTCAGGGCCAGAGCCATAAAACCAAAGAGGGCGGTTTCCTCTATTCTTCAAAAAGTAAATATGGTAACAAATGGCCCACGCAGAACTATCAGATAAAGAGCTTGTCACTCAACAGCTTGAAAGCACGTTTATGACAAGCAAAAAGAGCGTTCAGGAATACGTGCGCGAGATAGAGCGCCGATGCCGATTCCAGTCCGCTTATAGGTACCTCCAAAATGGTACGGTGCTGGATGACCGTAGCCGGTTAATGGACATTTATGAAGCTTGTGTTCAACAGGATGCCCATCTGAGGGGTGTTCTGGAAACACTTTTTTCTCAGATTGTTGGCGAGCGATTTATGATGGCCAAGCAGAATGAGAAGGGCAAATACACAAAGGATATTGCTGCCACTAAAAAGATTCAGAATACTGAGTTCTTGAAAATCATTCACGGTATTGCCGAGTCGAAGCTTTATGGTTATACAGGTTTAGAACTTTTTGTGGACCCGGCAAAAGAGCGCGGTGGTCTCAAAGTCAATTATGTCGAGCGTCGTAATATCTTGGCCGACCAACGTAGAATAGTTCGTCGTCAGGGTATTTGGATGCCGCAGTGGAATTTTGATGACCCTAAATACTCCGACCACTATATCCTTATCAACAGTGGCGATTTAGGTCTTTTCTCAGCTGTGGCCCCTCTCATCTTGGCAAAGAAATTCACCTTCGCCAATTACGTCAATTTCTCACATACCTATGGCCAGCCTATCATTCATGGCAAGACGGAATCTGAGAACACCATTGACCGTAAGCGAATGGCGAATGATATTGCCAGTGCTGCTCAAAATAAGGTGATTGTCACCGGCCTCAATGATGAGGTTGACATCAAGACTTTCACAATGAGTAATTCAGAGCATGTGTTTACTGGTCTGATTGCCATTGTGGATAAGGATGTGTCGAACCTGATATTGGGCTCTGAATCTATGGCCGGAGCTACCCAGTCGTATGTCGGCGCTACACGTGCTCACGAAAACATCTTCCGTGACCGTATCGAAGTTTACCGTGATTATATCGAACTCGTGATGAACGAGACTGTAATTCCGCGTCTGGTTAAATTGGGCTATCTGCCTGATGGTCTTGAGTTCAAGTATGCGAAACGTATTGAAATGTCGGACGAGGATCGCATACGTTTGTTTCAGAACCTGACTACGACTTGGGAAATGGATCCTGAAACCATCGAACAAGAGTTTGGTGTGAAAGTCAAGCGTCAGCTTAATATCACTCCTGAAGGTGGCGTAGGTCCCACCGGTGGCGGTGGAGGCGGTGGCTATAGCCATACTGCTACTCGTCACCTAACCGATGAAGAATATTATAGGCGATACGGGCACCCCCGTGAAACCAAAAATTTTCTTCTGGAGAGGGATTGATGGGTCCGGTTTCCCTCTCCGATATAGTTGCCAAACGAGAGCCTGATAATAGCGAGGACCGACATAAAGAAGAGGTGGCAGTATTGCTGGCTCTGTTCCATGATTTTGTCCTTAGCGTCACTGGCCAAGAAGGTGAATGGGAATCTCTTGAAGACCTTATGGCAGCTCGCGCTGACATTGCACTTCGCAGGGCATTTGATGGTTTCGGTCTTTCTTATGATGAAGCTATCGACCTGATACGTAATGCAGATGACTTAGATAGCGAACAACTTACCCAGCGCAATATTGTGCTTGCCGCAGTTGACAATCTGGTTGATTTCTCAGTCGCTGAGGAGTACCAGATGGCTGATGACATGGCAGAGATGGAGCAAACGCTGTCTGAGGAAGAGGCCGACGAAATGGAGGATGAAGATTGGCTGAATTTTTACATGCCGGTATTCTCCAAATTCAATGACCGGTATATGCGGACCGAAAATCAGGATGCAGAGTATGCAATGATTGTAGCCGCTTATCTTTCAGCTCTTAAAAATGAGACCGTGCTGATGTATATGACTATGGGCGATGAACGAGTTCGTCCTTGGCATCTTCAGTATGAAGGCTTTACAGCTCCTAAATCAAGTTTCCCGGCATGGCTGATTCCTCCTATCGAACATCAGTGTAGATGCTTCTTGGTAGAAGATACTGCTTCTGGTATCGGCTCTGTAATGGCTGCTTCGCAAATTCCGGAAATGCCTGAGTGGTTTAATAGAACTTTCAAAGAGAGTGTGGCTTTAGGTGGTCGCATCTTCTCTGATGAACACCCATATTTTCAAGTTGATGAGCGTCATGTCGGACGACTCAATGCCATAGCACAACGCATCAAAGAAAAGTACCTGAAAGATGGCGAAGGTAAGTAGGGGTATTCCGATAACACCTCAGCAGTTTGTAGCACAATGGCAACCGTTGCCGCATCAGCTGGATTTGAATGTCTGGGACTTTCAGGTTTCTGTGGGCCAAGCGGCGGTAGAGATATTCCAGAAATCTTTCGACATGAAGCGGTTCAATTCCAGAGGCAGTTTGGTGTGGAGGCCCCGGCCTAAAAGAAACAAAGGCGGTTTCACTGTCGGTGGTCTTGTGGAATCGAAGTCATTACGTAACTCTATTGTATATGAGTCAGAATCCTTTAACCGCTCCAAAGGCCGGGTAAAGGTTTATACCGACCCTGCCGCTTTCAGTGGAACATATCATCACAAAGGCTTTTGCTTTGCTGCTGTCCACAACTCAGATGATCCGTCTGTAAGGAACGGGCGTGTGGCCAATATGCCTCAGCGCCAGTTCATGCCTACGGAAAAACGCGACTCAACTGTAATGAACGACAAGTTGCGAGAATTAGAGCGAATGATTTTTAGGACCTTCCCAGGTGTAAGACGATGATAATTGACAAAAATAATAAACCCACCAAACCGGTGGAGCCTGAAGAGATTCCCGTAGAGCCTGTTGAAACTGATGAGATGCAAGAGGTCGTTGAGACCAATGCGATGGTTGAGGCATATAAGGCTGTGCGTAAAATTCTGGAGTCGATTAAAAAAGACCCCAAAGACCCCAATAGCCCGCCTTTGTTCAGAACGATTAAGCTGGATAACGGTCAGCTTAATCGCATCAAAAACAATAGTCACAACATGGAGTATGGTGTTGCTTTCCCTGCTGTCTTCATTCATTTCATCAACATATACTACAATGTTGGCACTGCTATGATTTCGGAGGGCAAAGGCACTATGCGCATACACTATGTGCTTAATCGTCTGAACAATAGCGACGATGAAGTCGAATGTGAAGGCATGGAAGTGTATAAACGTATAGTGACTGCCATTGAAGAACAGAAGGCCAATTTCCCGGCGCTCGTGTCGCGTTTTCAGCTTTCTTATTGGGACCAGCCATTAACGTTTGACGATGCTTTGCAACCATATTGGATTGACTATGAGATATGGTTCCAAGACTATACAGCATACGCATACAAGAACTACAAGGATGTGTATGTCACTGTGCCGCCATTCACCCAGCCCAGTGACCAGAACGAAATCGCTAATCCGGACAATATGCCGAACCATGAAACACCAAAGTTTGAGGACGTTGCCGGATTCTACGATAAAAGAAACTGATTTCACCCCATTCAAATTCCATTCTTCTATTCTTGGGAAAAGAGTAATCAATATGGACATAGAGAATTTGAAATATGTGGTTGGTCAGGCCGAAACCGGCAAACCGGCTATTATTCGCTTTTTCTCATCCGTGAATGACTATAGCTCTCAATGCTTCAACGATGAATTTCTGTGGCTTCAGAACTGTATAAAGCCCTCTAAGATAATCGTGATGATCAACTCTGAGGGCGGTTCAGTTCTCCATGGAATGAGCATGTTCTCCGTTATCCGCTCTTGTCCGATAGAAGTTGATTGCGTAGTAGAAGGATTGGCCGCTTCGATGGCAAGTATCATCTGGGCCGCTGGCGACAATCTCTTCATGCACGACTATTCGCTGCTGATGATTCACAACCCATTTAACTCGAAGTTAATGGAGGAAGACCCCTCAATCAAGCAGACTGTCGAGGCTTTCCGCTCTCAGCTTGAAACCATCTACACCAAACGTTTCGGAATCCCCAAAGACAAGGTAGAAGCTATTATGAATGGCGAAGGCGATGCCGACGGCACATTCTTCAGCGCGAAGGATGCTGTCAAGGCTGGCTTTTTACCTGCTGAGAATGTCATCAAGACTTCTAAGAAGGTGAGAGACAAGGTGAAAAATGAAATGGTCGGCGTCGATGACATGACTTCTATCTGTGACATTATGACGGCGGTTTCGGCAGAAGTTGATGAAAATAAACTTCTGGAGAACATTGATGCTATTCGTAATCGAAAGGAAATTTCACAAATCCAAGACAAAGACGCAATGGAACAGAACGAAACAATCAATTTCGACGCCATTTCAGCTGAACTTGGACTCGCGAAGGACACTCAGGCCGCAGCGGTTAAAGCTCGTATCGCTGAGTTAGTCAAGGCAGAGGTTGCTCTCAAGGAGACTCAGGGAGAGCTCACCGCTACCAAGATCAAACTCGAAGGTAAGGAAGCCGAACTCGCCAACGTCAACAATGAACTGACCGAGACCAAGGCATCGCTCCAGGCGTACAAAGACGCTGAGCAGGCCGCTCACGAAGCTGAGATCGCTACCATCGTAGAGGCTGCAATCAAGGAAGGCAAAATTGAGGCTGCTGCAAAGGAAGCTTGGGTCACGATGGCTAAGGCCGATTTCGAGACCGTCAAGTCTACTCTTGCATCCATCCAGGCCCGTGAAGTAATCACGGAAGAAATCGCCAAAGATCCGGCTAACGTGGACAAAATCGAAGAGACCCTGACCGACGTAGAGGCTCAGATGAAGGCCAAAGTTAAGGAACATCTTGGCGAAGTAAAATTTGAAAAATTTTAATTCCCCGAACCAATAACAATGGCTTCCATCAATTTTGCCGGTAACACTTATGCGGGCGAGGTCCTTGAGGATCTTCTTGTCTATACCGCAAAGGGGAACGAGACCTACGAGGCCGGTCTTGTTCATGTGAAACCCGGTATTCAGAAACGTTATGTTCTGCCTCACATCCAGCTGGGCTCCATCATCCAGGACAACAAGCCTACGCCTACCTCGACTGAAGGCGCAGCCAATGACAGCACCGGCTTCAACCAGTACAAACTGTCGGAGCGTCACCTCGATCCCCAGGACTTCATGGTTTATCTGGAGTTCAACCCCCGCGATTTCGAAGAATACTGGCGCTTCGCTCAGCCCGAAGGTCCCCTCGTATTCCGCGAGCTTGCTCCGGAAGTACAGAAGACCATGCTCCGTCTGCTTCTCGACCGCAAGGACCAGTACATCAACGACTGCATCTGGTGTGGTAAGAAGGGTGGCGAATCCACTACCATCACCACGCCTACCGGCGCTACCACGCTCGGCGGTGCTTCCGCAGCCGGTCCCATGAAATACTTCGACGGCGCACTTGCCCGTGTTCTCGCCAACCTCAAGGCTCAGGCCGTTGTCGCCGCAGGTGGCGTAACCGTAACCGAAGCCGACAAGAACGAGGTCGCATCCGGTCAGGTCGTTCTCGCTGGCTCGACTGCCTTCACCACCGGTAAGGATGTTGAAGACGCCCTCTACGTCATCTGGAAGAAGACCCCTTCTCACGTCCGTAAGTCTAAGAAGCTCAAGTTCGTCATGGGTTGGGAAGTATGGGACCTCTACGACCAGTACCTTACCACTCAGAAGGACTATAAGTATGTCGAGAACCCCGATGTGAACAAGCGTACCTTCAAGGGCAAGCAGATCGTCGTCATCGACGGTGTACCTGAATCCACCATCTTCTTCGGCAAGTTCTCGGCTGATCAGGACTCCTGCCTCTGGATGGCCATCGACTACAGCACCGACGAAGAGTCCGTTAAGGTTGAGCGCCTTCAGGCCAATTCGGAGATGTACTTCTTCCAGATGCGCCTCAAGATGGACGTCAACCTGGTTCGTCCCAGCGAGATCGTCGTTTGGACTCCCTATCAGAACGCTACTACCACTACTCCTCCCTCTGGAGGCGGTGGAAACGGCCAGGGCGGCGACGGCGGCTAATCACTGAACGCAATAGTATCATCGATATGAGGAGTGGAGACACCGAAACTCCACTCCTCTTTTCACTTTTAATTCAGTAATCTCATGGCTAAAAAGAAAACAACAGAAGCTCCTGAAAATGTAGCTTCCGAAATACAATCGACAGAGGCTCCGGCAGTAGAGGCCCCGGAAGAGGCCGTTGCTGAAGCTGAAACGGAAGAAGTTCCGGCTCTTGTAGTTGACGCTCCCAAGGTGGCCGCCGCTGACTTCAGCGCTTTGCCTGCTCAGGCGCTTGATTACCTCAAGCGCCATACTGAAGTAGATGCAATCTACATCGACAAATTTGGAGGCATGTTCCCTAAGGACACTCCTCAGGTGTTTGCCAAGAATGCCATGCTGTATCATAATCCATATTTCAAACCATAATAGAATCATATAATGGCATTAGGAAATGTTTTTATGCGAGACATTGACGGCAACATTCCTGTTGTGACGTCTAACACCATTGAGAATGTGTGTGGTCTCATTTTCGACATCTCCGGTCAGAAAAATTTCTGGACCGCAGGCGCCGGACTTGCCATCGCTGACACTTGGAAGGACAAGGTAATTGAGCTGAACAGTCTCAATGATGCTGTTGAAGCTGGCATTACCCCTTATGCAGGTGAAACTGATGCGTCTGGTGCAAGCACCGATTTACTGGCTGGTATTCCGTATTATCACATCCGCCAGTTTTTCAGTATGGCAGGTGGCAGTGGTCGTTTGTTCGTCATGTTTGCTGACTGCTCTAAAGACTGGAATGCTATCGTGGAGATGCAGAGGGCCGCAAGCGGTTCAATTTTCCAGATTGGCATTTGGACCGAGCAGCAGCTATGGGTTAAGCCGGACGAGGCCGCAAACGCATACTCCATCAATCTGGTTGCAGACCTCAATCGAGTTGCTACCGAACTGGCAGATGATTATTTCGCTCCGGTATCGATCTTGCTGTGCGCCAATACGTCTAAAGTGAAGGTCGGCACTACAACGGTCAACACGGTAGCTATTTCGCAGATTCCGACATGTGTAATAGACGCCCGTTACGTTACGGTGCTCCTGTCGCAGTCTATGGATGAGCAGGTTCGCCGTATGCAGGGTTCTCTGGAGTCTACCACTCCCGTTGGTCTGGTTGGTCTTGCTCTCGGCGCAGTAGCTCGTGCCGGTGTTGGTGAAAGCATTGGCTGGGTGCGTCAGTTTGATATTATCAACTATGTGCCCGCAATTGAGATGGGTTTTGGTGATTCTACCGTTGAAAAAGGTCTCATCAAGAATGGCCTCAGCTACTCGGCTATGACCAAATCTCAGCTCAACGCCCTTGCGGATGCCGGTTATGTTTTTGCACGTACTTTTGAAGGCTATGAAGGTCATGCGTACTTTAACAATGACCACACTTGCTCCGGTAGAGATTTCTGCAATATCTCGCGCAATCGAGTTATCAACAAGTCTCGTCGCCTTATCCGTATGGCCCTGCTGCCCTACGTAAACTCGCCCATCAAAGTTGATCCCGCAAATGGGAACCTTAGCGCGGCTCAGGTTACTGTATTTGAGAATCTTATTAAAGACATTCTCGATGCAATGGAGAGCGCAGAGGAAATCAGCGGTACCGCCTTTATTACGGTTCCGGCTGAGCAGAATATTCTGGTCACCAAAAAGCTGATTCTTTCGTATGGCATCGTACCTATGGGCTGCGCCGAGTCTATCGAGGTTACCGAGGGTCTGTACGTCAGCCAGCAGGCATAACAATAATATACGACAATGATTATCAACAATGTCGCCTATTCGTGGGCAATGGTTCAGCTGACTTCTATGGGGCTTACAGGGTCCGCTAACCCCAATCCTATCATCCTTCAGGGTGTGACTGCTATTAAGTGGAACCGCAAGAAGAAAGTTGAAGTTAACTATGGCCTTGGCGGTGAACCTGCCAACCGTGGCTTCGGCAACACCGAGTATCAGGCTCAGATTACAATGGACTACAACACACAGGTTCAACTTCGTGCCCTGAAGGGTTCGCTTATGGCTCTCGGCGAGTTCGACCTTGTAATCTCTTTCGCAAACGAGTTCAACTCTCAGGACTTCTCGACCGAGACCGTTACCCTGAAGGGTTGTCTCTTCAACGAAGACGGCATGGAGGTATCTCAGGACGATACCAACATCACCAAGGAGTTCGAGCTCAACCCCTTCAAGATCGAGCTCAGCGCGAAATAACTTCTTCCATAGGTTATATTAGAGTGAATGGATGCGGCATCGGCAAAAAGTCGATGCCGCATTTTTTTCTTTGTATTTTCACTCCTGTAATCAATGCTTGCTCTATTCTCTTATGAAGTAACTTTAATAACATTCATAAGATATGGAAGAAAAAGACATTCTCGATCCGATGGAAGTCGATACCCTCGACCCCAAGGTACAAGCGGCTATTGAAAAGAAAGTCGCAGACCTCAAAGCCAATAACCCCAAGGCAAAAATCATACCCCTGCTCGTGGAGGGCGATGGCGACGACGAGAAAGACATCTACGTCGGCTACTTCTCCCAGCCCTCGTTCATCAACTTCTCGAAGTACCTCACCCTTTCCCAGAAGGACCAGGCATCGGCCATGCGCCAGCTCGCCAAGGACTGCTTCGTTGACGGCGACCGTGAGCTCATCGACAACGACTCGCTGTTCCTGTTCGGTCTGATGGGCCAGCTCCAGCACCTCATCAAGATGCGCGGTGGTCGTGTCATAAATTTATCGAAGCCTGGGAAGTAAAAGAGGACGATTACTTTCGTCAGAAGTTAATCTACCTACGACATTACTTTCCGGGAGTCAATATCGATGATCTTGACGATGAGACATTCGCAATCCTCGTCAATGATGCGGAATGGATGCACTCTCAGATGGTCATCACACGACAGGCAAATGCTTTAGGTTTATAGCTATACTCGTTGAAGCCCCGTTGCAAACTTCATGCAGCGGGGCTATTCTTTACCCGTGACTTCCATCCTATCTCTATTCTTTTTAAAAGACTTCTATGACTGGACAAACATACCAAGTCAATTATATAGTAAACGCTGATGCAACTAACGCCCAATCCGCTGTCAATGCATTCAAAAGGGCCGTTGCGTCGATGGATAAAGCTACGAAGCCTCTGATAGACTTGCAGAACAAAGTCCGTGGCCTCGTAGAAACTATGAGTGTCCTTAACCGAGGGAAATATTCGGTTAAGATTGATACGAAGCCTGCTACTCAAAAGATAGGCAAGCTGATTCGCGCCTTGCAGATGGCAAAGGCAGAGGTTCAGCAGCTTAATGCGATGGGCGCTACATTAGGCGCCACCAAAGGCAGTGCTGCCACCAAAGCGGGGCCAGCTCCTATTGGAGGCTCCAGACCTCGCGCTACCCGGACTACCACAACTCGTACACCGGCTGTTGCGCCCACGCGCTCGTACACCCCCAGAGTTTCCACTGGCCCTACTAACCTTGGCTATAAGCTGTGGGGCCCGACGCCTCTGCCGAATAACGGAGGCATGGCCATCGACATGCTCAAAGGTATGGGCATTGCCTATGGCATAGCCGGTCTGGGCACGATGATTTCTAACATTGTTGATCAGGCCGCTGAATATGACAACCTGATGAAGACGGTTGAGAACATCCTGAAGTCGCATGACATGGGAGCCAACTTCTCAGGCCGTTTCTCATCAATGTCAACCACCGTCCGTAATGTCGGCATGGAAACGAAGTTTAAGGTTACTGAGGTTGCCGATGCTGCTAAGTTCTTGGCGATGGCCGGTCTTAATGTCGAAGCTATTTCTCAGGCTATTCGACCGATTGCTGACATTGCGCTTGTGGGTGATACAGAACTGGGCCAAACCGCCGACTTGGTTACTAATATTATGACTGCGTACAACATTGCACCGGGTAAGATGCGCAATGCAGCTGATATTATGACCAACACCTTCACCATGTCGAACACCACGTTGACGGAGATTGCAGAGGCTTATAAGTATGCCGCATCTCTGTTGTCTGCTGGTGATGTGCCTTTTGAGGAGGCGACCGCCGCAATCGGTGTACTTGGTGATGCAGGTATCAAAGGCTCTCAGGCGGGTACCACGCTCCGTACAATTATGGCTAACGTGGTTAACCCTACGAAGAAACAACAGAAGGCTTGGGATGAGATAGGTGTTAATCGATTTAATTCAGACGGTTCTCGCAAGAGCCTTCTTGAAATATTCAAAGAACTGAATCAGTCTAATCTGGGCGTTGATGCCTATTATAGACTATTCCATAAGACAGCAGCCTCCGGTGCCGTTGCCCTCGCTTCTCATGTAGGTAAGTGGGAAGATGTATATTTGGAAAACTTCTTAGCTGGAGGCCTTTCAGCTCACTTGGCCGACGAGAAAAAGAATACTCTTCAGGGTTTATGGGCACAGTTGGTATCTGTCTTCACTGATAAGGGCGTGACTGCCTTCAACGGTGTACAGGGCCAGATTCGTGGTATGATGAATACTGCAATCAGCTGGCTCAAGACCGACCAAGCTTCCAAGGCATTTAAGGATGTATCGAAGAGCTTGATGGAATTTGTCCATATTCTGATTGATGCGTCGAAGTGGTTTGTCAAGTTCTATGAATGGTTTGGCCCCATTATCAAAGATTGGGCAAAGCTCCAGCTTATGATTTGGCCGGTAGTTAAGGCTGTGACCGCATTGCGTAGCGTGTTCCTGGCAATTATGGGAATACGTAAGCTTGGCTTGTTCCTTGGCGGTTTAACCACTTCTTTTAGGAGCCTTGGCACCGCTGCTGTTTTTGCATCGAAGGGTGTAGCCAGTGTTGCTGGTGCATCTGCAACTGCTGGCACCGCTGCTTCAGCTATGACTGCTAAATCAGCTTTAGGTGGATTATTCATGCTATCGCCGCAGCAGGCAACGTGGGCTAAAAATGGCTTCACGATTATGGGACGCCGCGTTATGCGTCCCCTTGATTTGACTCCCAGATTTAATCGAGGCTCCTATGATATTGTTGGAAGACATCAATACAATCGGCAGGAGCTTGCACGTGTTCAGCGAGAGCGTAAGATATACAACCGAAGGGTGATGGCCCAACAGGGCCTTAATGTTGCTGGAGGCTTGGCTGGCACGGCAGCTTTGGGCTACGGTATGCACAAGCTGACTGATGACAATGACACTTGGCAAGACAATGCAGCAGGTGTAATGTATGGCATTGCCGGTACTGCTGCAATGGTCGGAGGTCCGTGGGGCTGGGGTATCGCTGCTGGTGCTGCTATTATTGGTGGTATTATGCAGGTGCTTGGTTCTGCTGCCCAGTCTAATAAAATCTATGGGGAACTTCAGACTTTTGCTAAACAAAATGCTATTAATAGCGGTATCATTGCAGGTTCTGAAAGCCAGACAATGAAGTACCTTGAAGCTCAATATACAAAGTACAACGATATTAACGGGCTTATAGAAAAACGTATAGAGCTGACAGCTAAGCTTCTTGGATTACAGAGCGGCGATAATCCTATGGATGCTTCAACTGGCATATTCCAGGGTCTTATGGAGAAACACGAAGACTTATGGAATAGCGATAAGCTCGAAGTTTTCAACGATATTTATCGTGACAAGTTCAATACTAAAAAGCACCTTGTAAATTATAACGGCATGTATTATCTGACTGAAGCGGATTCTTTAGTCAGTAAGCAAGTAAAAGAAAATGGCCGTTATGTATATAAAGTGCAAGGTGCTAATGGGGAAGCTGCTACTAAAGTTGGCAATGGTACAACCAATGGTTTAGAGGCTGCTTTCGCAAGTATGGCTGCTACTGCTGAAGTAATGGCCCCTGGAGGCTATTACGAGAAGCTGGTCGAGGGTATGCGTTTGAATGTTGCTAAGCTCGGAATGAAGGGCGTAAGCACATCGGAGTTCGATAATTACTATGACCAGGTGGTTAAGGCCAATAATCCTCAATACATGTCTGGTTTGATTAGTCTTGGCGACATTAAAGACACGGACTGGGATTTGAAAAGGATGTTACTTGATGAGCAGACTCGCCAGTATATGTGGTCACAGCTTATAGCTTTGATAGCGCCCATGAAGGAAGCGTTTCATAACTTCCGAAATGAGATGGACGCTGGCAGCCTGACGGCGGCCACACTAAGGGATTATTTGAGATACGTCATCGGCAATCAGGCTGGCCTTGCCGCTAAGGACTATGATGCAAACAATATCGCTAATTGGTATGCAAATTTCGGCTATCAGAATGGTACGTTTAGCGGCTATACTACAACCGATGAAAATGGTATAGTAAAAACATATACTGCTGAAGAGTCTGCTAAAATGGCTGCAACAAATATGCAGTCCGTTATTGATACTATTAAGCAGTCTGGAGCAGCTACCCAGCCAGCAGGTGAGGCATTGATGGAATTTTGTCATACTCTTCTAACGCTTGCACAATCTGTTACTGGTGCAGGCAAGGAGTTGGCGGGCACTTCAGATGGCGAAATTAGAACCGTGAATGGTCTAAAATGGCGTTGGAATGCAACCGAACGTTATTGGGAGCTAATTGGTGACGATGGCAAGGCAGTTCAGATTTCTCAAGGTCTGCAAGACATGTCTGATAAAATGAATGGCTTATTGACGACAGTAAAAAATTTCAACGCCAGCTTCCCGATATTTCAGTCGTGGCCGTCGCAAGATAACACTATAATAAGCGACACAAACGGACTGAGCGCCGATACATCAGAGCCGCCTAAAGTTACGAATAGGTCAAAGGTATTTAATCCTCTTGGACTACCGGCAATGGATGATAGATTTAATCTATGGTCTGCTGGGAAGAAAAAAACTGAATTTGATAAGGATGTTAAAGCACCACTTGCTCCTTGGACAAATATTACGATGAACGCTCAGGAGATGGGCAATGCTTTAAATCCGATGGGTGGCACAAACCCTGCTGGTGGTAATGCCCCAGATGCTCCTGATAAGCGTTTGGGTACGAGTTCATCCGATTACAAATCTCATCGGAAGGAAAGGGCTATTCCAAAACAAATCAATATCAACATACAGAATCTTATGAAGGTGGATTCTATTGATTTGACAAATGAGGATAATGCCGAAATTATAGGCCGACTAAAGCGAGAGGTGGCTTATGCTCTGGTTGAGGCCGCATCGGATGGTACAATGATGTTAAATAATCTTGCAACGCAATCATAAGATATGAGTTATATTGGTGACGTATGGTCGAACCTGATGTTCAATGCAGGCAGTGCAGCCAGCCAATTTGTCAATAGCTTGAATTGGCGATATGCGAATAGCATGGATCGTAGCATCGAATACGTGTCGCGGTCAGCATATAAGAGTGTACTTGTACATGTCGCAAAGCAGCTCTTACTGTCCACTCTGGAGGGCGAGCTTAATAGCTTGCTTCCCAGATATGAAAAGTACGCTCGTGATAAAATGCGCGATGCCATGCGAAATCAACAGGAAGAGAATCGTCAGGTGCTGATAGCTAATGGCAAGAAATCAACTGAAGGATTTGGTCGCATTGACATTAAACTGGTGTCAGGGTCAGGCGTGATGCAGTCTGAGGGCGGAGAGGCTTTTGAAAGTAGCGCGTATCATACTTTGATTGCCAAGACTAAATATGGGACCCCTGTACCCGAAGCATTGATTTTGTCGTATGAAATGCCCGAAACAGAAGAGCCTATTAGTATTAAGGACACATATATTCGAGGCAATGCAGAGACTAAATATACTATTAAAAAGAAGAATGCCTTGGAGAAGATTTGGAATCCTGGTAATGAAATTGAAGTTGAACAAGCTGAGATTGGAGAAGTGTCCTACACCACAAGAACAGCTTTCCATATCGATCTGACACCCAGAGTGACTATGAGTAGCGCCAAAAATATCATACTGACGCAAGTGCAGGGTAGAGATTTTACTCGCAAAGAATTGGTGTCGGGAGGAGATTTAGTATATAATATTAGTGGCAGTATCGTCTCTGATGAGGAAGGCGTTTATCCAGCTGAAGCTGTAAAAAGATTCGTTAAAATCATGCAGCACAACGGCATAGTGAATGTGAATTATATCACTTTTGGGTTGCTTGGCGTGACTCAAATTATCATCAAGGACTTTTCACTGGGAACTCCTGAATACAAGAATATCCAGCCATATAGTTTCTCATGCGTTGCGGTAGAACCGGATGAAACCATCAAGATTATGGAAGATACTATTTCAGCTCTTAATAAAGACCTTTCAGAATCGCAGTGGGATACTTGGTATAAATCGATTCTTGATAACAAGCTTGTCCAGATGGCTGCGAAGAAAGCTCTCAGTGTTGCTGCCAACGCAGCTTCCTCAGCAGCTGGAGCTGGTCTTGATTCTCTTACTTCTAATATTTGATGACATGGCAGATTTCGATACAAATAAGCAACCCAGCTTCCATATCTTGATTTCCCTGATTGAGATATGGAAACCGAAGGACAAAAAGAAACCCAACGGCGAAGTCGATGGGGACATTATGCGTATCTGCGAAGTCGAGGAGGTCGAGATTGAAGAGTCCTATAAAAAACTTATTGGGACGGCTTCAGTCCGATTTCCACGTGGTACGGTGATACGGAAAACCATTACGTCTGCTACAGCACAAGATGATGGAGATTATAATGCCGTGACTGCAAAGCTTTCTCGTAGTGGAGTCGTGGAAGAGACTCGCACTTCGACTTCGGTAGCTACAAACGAAACTTTCCAGGTGGGCCAACGCATTAAGATATATCTGGGATACACAACGGACCCCAAGATAGCGGAAATGGCTAAAACAAATAACAATGGTAAGTCAATTTACAATGACAACCAGACCTATCAGGATTATCTTGACAGCTTCCAATACACGGGTGCTGATTCCAAGAAGCACATGAGTCTGCTGTTTGATGGCTATATCACCAAAGTTAGCTTGGATACCCCCATAGAGCTTGAGTGTGAGAATCTTGCCAGCGTCTTGAAAACCATTACGTGCCCTAAAGTAAAATTAAACAAATGTGAGGTTAAGGACTTTATTGGAGAAAAAGGTAGATATAAGCTGCTTGAGAATACCGGCTTAAAGCTCCATTCCGATACTGCCAAAATGAATTTTGATTTGGGAGGTATCGATCTTAGCACAGATTTGACAGTTGCTGATGTATTGACGGAATGGGCTAAGTTTGGTTTGTTCTGTTATGTTAGCGATGACAATGGAGAACCCGCCATTCAGATTGGTCGTGCATATTTTTCTAATCCCAGTACGGACTCATTGCTGAAGGCTACCACCACGCCAATGCCTGTACCGCTACATTTTGACTATAATGTAGCATCCAACGGGCTTTCGTTATGTTCCAGCGATAAGGATTTTTTGGCAGTGCAAGCCACAGGTGTCGATAAGGATGATAAGTTTATCCATATAACAATATTACCGAATCCTCAATTTGATTATTCTAAGGAGGAATCGGCGAGCAACCCCAAATTTAGGAAGGTCAATGAAACCAAGTTAAGCAAAAAAGCATTGAAGGCTGGTAAACGATATTTGACGGATGCTCCGAATGATAAAGTGGACATGAAACTTTACACAAAAGTAGCCTTCGTGTCAAAAACTATCCCCGTTACGATGAAAAAGCTTGCTGAGGAGGCAATGCAGTATTACGAGGGGTACAATCTGACTGGCATTGAAGGCTCGCTGACGTTGTTTGGTGACTTACATTTGAGGACCGCCCAGCAAGTGGAATTGATTGACAATCGACACCCTGGGAAAAATGGTATTTATCTGGTTGAGGAAGTAACAACTACCTTCGGCACAGATGGATTTCGTCAAAGAATAACATTGCCTTATTGTATCTCTCGCAAAGGCGATGAAGCACAAAAGAAATAGACATTATGGCTGAAGAAAAGAAACATCTGACGGACCATTCATCCAATGAGATGATTCGTGAAGCGATACGCGCCATTGCTCTGAAAGGCGTGGTGAATCGCCACACCGGTATTGTTCGTGGTACTTCAAAGGTGACTGGCTTTGTCGCTAAGATTCATACTGACGAAGAGGATGAATTGTTTGGCACCATTGATGTACAGGAATACCCGGATTGGTCAGAATCGGAATCAGAGGATGCTAAAATCGGGTGCCACGAGGGTGTCTTGTTGACCGCCATTCAGAAGGACACCCAGGGCTATGTCATTATTCCGAAATTGCACTCTGATGTCTTGGTAAGCAAAGACCCGGAGACTGGGAATGAATATGTAACGATGTTTTCACATGTAGACCTCATCCAGCTTGATTCGCATGAGAGAATTTTTATCGGAGTTCGGGAGCGTGAAGAATATAAGCCGGATGATGAAAATGCACCGGATGTTCACGAGCTGGAGTTGACCGGCATAGAGAGCACAACTGAGTTCACCAAAGATTTGATGAAAACAGTTGTGGTGGCTGATGAGAAAGCTGAGCATGTCGTTACACAGATTATAGGCAACGACCCCGATGAAGGGCTGGAGATTAAGCATGATGTCTCAGGCAAATCTACATCATATATCACAGAGGATGGCATTTTATTGACACATGGCGATGGAAGTATGATGATAGATGACTCCCAGTCGGTACTGTCCATGGGAGAGTCGTCAGTAACGGTCGAAAATGGAACTACTTATGTCGGTAGTACAGAAGAAACCGAGGATGCGGTTCTTGGTCTGCAATTGGCAAATCTGTTATCGGAATTGGTCGGATTCCTTGGTCAGATGATGACGCCGACTCTGATGGGACCCCAACCTCCGGCAAATGTACTTTCTAATTTTATATCGCTGAAGGCGAAGATTGAGTCGTTCGCATCCAGTCATAGCGGATTCTTAACCCCCAAAGTTCAAATACAGAAATAATTATGGCAGAAGCTGCATTGAATTTCGATGAATCAACATTAGACAAGTCGAGTGACCTGTACCATCTTTATGACCGGCTGTATCAAGGAATGCAGAAGGCGAATGAAGTGGATGCTCCGGCATTTCCTTCAGCTGATGATTTGTTGGTCAAAGACAGGGATGGCAATGCCACATTTGATGCTGATGGCAATCCTGTAATTGACGCCGATAAATCCGCTCAGATAGACAAAATTGCCTCGGATTATTCTGGCATAATGCTGAAGAACTCGGCATACCTCTTTGCCAATTCCATTATGTCGGTATTGTCTGGTGGAGATGGTTCTGATGGAAATAGCTCGTCGGGTTACGTTTCACGTGCCGGGGACGCTATGAAGGGTGCTCTCAGCGCATTGTACGGTTTTGAGGCTGGCGTCAAAGGGCAAAAAATTATTGAAGTTTCTATCGATGCGGACGATGTGAAATGGCTCATCGTGGATGGTAGGCTTCGAGTTAAAGATGACGCAGAATTTGATGGGCTGATAAAACTTGGCAAGGGAATATCGTTTGACGGTAGCAAGGCAATTTATTTAGATAACAATACTTTAGTAATAGAGCGTCCGGCTATCGCACTGAAGGGAGATGTGTCCGTAGACGGAACGTTTACGCTGGGTGATGTTGTCATCAACAAAGACGGGATTTTCTGGGACAAATACGAATTTTATCATTCCGGTAATTCTAATAAAGTAGACGTAGACTGGACCATGAAGAATGGCAATGTCTATGGAAATCTTTCGGTCAAGCAAGACGCATCTATTGATGGCAAATTGACTGCAATTGCCGGGTTCACATTTGGAGTTCTTCAGAAGTCACTGCTTTATTCCGAAATCGCCACGTCTATTGGCGGTGATGGCAGTGTAGCCAATACGCCTCAGGTAGTTATGGATTCCGATTTGAGAATCATCAACGGCCACGGCATCACATTCGGCAACAGCTACATTGTCTATCCCCGAAATAACAGTGTAGTGTCGTTCTCCGCTCCAGGCATGATCATGAACCTGGGTGATAGCGATAATGGCAAGCAGACCAATAAAATATCTCTTCAGTCAGATATTTGGGACTATTCTAATAGCTTCAAGATTATCACCAAAGAAGGAGCCGGATTTTTCCCTAACGGACTGAAGGCCAATTGTTCAGTAAATGGTTCCAGTGTTCTCGAAACTTATCGTGTCGACAACGATGATTTAGGAGTGTTGTTCAACAAACTGATTCGATTGGGGTCCCTTGATGGGCCTGCAATATTTCAAGAGCCATCAACTGGAGAGTTCACTATCCAGATGTCGTATGCGAATGTGCAGGTAGATGGGACGCCGAAAGAGAAGCTTCAATTGCGTACTTATTTTGCGCAGACGGATTCGCTTTTTAGGGATATGTCGTTGCCATGGTCCGCTACACTGCATTTCAATAGTGACGGGGAGTTCTTTGCCTTCGACAAACCAGTAGAGTCAGAGTATTTTGCAATAAAAAATAGTCGATATAAAACCCGACTGATTGAAGATGCACTATTCTTTGATGACGGAAAGTTCATCGAAGGAGTGGTAAATGGCCTGAGATATTCCGGGAACGGATATTTCGATGGCGACATTTCCTCTCCCAGTTTTGCCAGCGGTTTTGCAGGGTATGGCTGGGCCGTAAAGGATGAGATTACGAATGGTGGTTTTCACGCTACATTTGACACACTCACCGTCCGCAAGAAGATGCGATTATATGAACTTGAAGTTCAGAAAAATTCGTGTACAAATGGCTCTCTTTGGGTTAGCGATTTCTGCTCAGGAGACGAAGTTATAGCATTAGACTGATGGCAGCACCGGTTAAGCTGGACAAATATCAAATACTCATCGCCCCTGACTCCAAAAAAGTACAGGGGTTGCAGACGGGTGACATTGTGCGACGTCAATATTTTGATGGCAACAATGCTATTTACTCGTTGATGTGCGTGTTAGCTTACGGAACTACCAAGCGTATGGCAACAGAGGCTCAATATGATTCCGATAATCAGCCAGTCTTTAATGCAGATGGCACGATTGCTACTATTGAAGTCGAAAGGGATGTGCCGTATTTTATAGGGGCTCTTCTGGAAGGAGATGCGCCTAAGACGAATGAGCTCCTTGATTTTGCACGAATCACCAATCTGTTTGACACGGACCGCTCAGGAGCTTTGTATTTAACGGCTTCAGATTACCATGCTCCCTTCATGGATGTGATTGATGGCATTGGCCGGAATAAAAGTTTGTGCTGGCCTGAAAACATCGCCAGCGAAGCTTTTGAGGACCCGCATTCTCAATATATCGTTAAAGGTATAGGGCTCCATCGGCAGTTTAAAAGACATGAAAACGGTAACAGCAGAATTGTTAGGCTGACCAGAACTCAGGAGTCGACAGGCTTTTGTGGCCTGAGTCAAGATTTTTATGAACTGGTGGCAGCTCAAAAAAGAGTGTTGATTTCATATAAGGCTCGTGCATACAAACCCGTTACCGTTAAAACCGAAATAGCGTACTCCGTCGGCAATACGAAAGACGCTGAGTGGACTGAGGATTTTTCTAAAGATTGGAAATACTACTTTCAGGCCGTCAATGTAATAAACTCCGGCAGACATCTGCGTACATTCAAGCTTGATGTTGGGAGCTTAGGCGTGGGAGATTGGGTTGAGATTGCTGATTTCAACATCATTCTTCTTGATAGCGTGTCTAATTATGGAGATGCGACCTCAATGCGCCTTGGCAAGCTTGAAGGAATTTCAGATCCGGTGTTCGGACAAATGACTGGGTATGGGGCCTACATCCAGAAGCTTTATGCTTCCCAGACGGCACATATCTCAGGCACATTGACCGCCGGTGACGAGAACGGATTCGCATCAACGTTTTATGCCGGTAAGATTCATCGGAATTGTTTCATCAATTCATGCGATGTTAATTTTTTATCTTCGATTGCTATAGATGATGAGACGTTGTTCAACCCAACAGGGATGGGGCACGTTTATAAGACTTCCAGTTCTGATGAGTTGATAATGGTTGCTCAGACTCGTGCGTGGCTGGATAAACATCAAGGCAGACGGTTTTGCTTTTCATTCTGGGGTTATGCTAAGAAACCATGTCAAATCGGCATAAAACAAAACAGTAAGCTCATAGGCTCCATTCAGATAGGTTCAGACCAAACACATGAATGGCGCAGACTCCATGTCTTCTTTGACCTGATTCAGCCGGAAATAGAGAATGAAGAAATGAAAATGGGGCTGGTGCCTTCGTTTTCCGATTCGATATATCAAACTTCTGCTGGAGCCGATGGACTTGATGAGCAGGTTTTATTTATCACGGCTCCTCAGTTGGAAGCTGGCGAATATTGTACCCAGTACCAGCCTACCGATGACATTCTCAATGAAACCGATGACTATGGCGCATGGTTTGCGCGTGGCGGTATTGGAGGCACCATCCAGAATCCGCTACTCCGGCTGAATTATGACGGCACTGGAGCTATCGACACCCGGACTAATTCATTCAGGTTAAATCAGGATGGGTCGGGGTGGCTCGCAAAAAAGAATATCCAGTGGGACTCGGACGGGAAGGTAACGTTTGGTAAAGACGTTACGCTAAACTGGGATAATCTCGGCAAGGACGTTCAGGATGAAATGTCTGCACGTTCTGTACACATCGTAGGTCAGAACGCATTTTCAATTATTGGTCAGAACGATGCTGAAACAACCATTTGTCAGCCGGAATCCATCCTTATGACACTGACCGAGGTTGGCTTGAAGTCGACTTCCAGTATGCGTCAGTGGTATTTGCTGGTTGGCAATGATTGGGTCCCTATCCCGGATGCGAACGGACCATCCTTGGAAGTGCTTCCCGACTCGTGCTACTGGTTTGGACGCGTCCATGACGTATCTGATGTTAAAGACAATATTTTTGAGAGCAAAAGTCAAATATCGTTTAAATGTATCGTCAAATACAATGAGACACGCTCTTATTCCGATACATTTAATGTCTCCAAGCAATATTTACAAGGCTATGTAGTGAAGATTACATCTTCAAAAGGGGTTTTGTTTCAGAACGGGATTTGCTCTACTGTGTTGACTGCCAATGTCTATTATAATGGGCAGTTGCTTGATACCGATTATGTTCTGGACAATTTTACGTTTACATGGCATCACTATAAAGTTGATGACCTCACAACTGACGTAGGATTCGATGATAAGGATCTGACTGATGGGGCCAACGTTATTACGCTCAATTATGAAATGGATGGCACCGATGTTTTTGTCTGCGAACTCGGATTCTGTGACCATTTTGATTATTCATTCCCAATAATATTCTGATTATATGAAAATTGAGAAATTAAATATAGGTTCAAAAACCGCTAATCATGGCGCAGATGCCAGTGGTAAGTTCACAGCTAAAGAATTTAATGAACTTGTTGTGAAAATCAACGAGACGATTCAAGCTGTCAATGATTTAGATTCATCCCTCACGTTAACGGATGAGACTTTGACCGAAGTGCGCGATTGGACGCGAGAGCATCGCCGCGACTATATGCGCCTTACCGGAGCATTTTTAACGCCTCAGGCAGTCTTCACTCAGTTGAGTAAGGCGCAGGGTATTTATAATCGCCCAAGCTATGGCGCAGTCGTGCTTGCCAATATTGGAGGTGAATGGCAGACCTGGCAGTACATTTATTCTGGTGAGGTCGCACAGGAGATTGCTCAATCAGATGAAGCTGGTATTGAAACGAGAACAGCGCCCACGCCTCCAGACTCTAATATTGCTAATCCGGATAACTGGAAGCGATTAGCTACCATCGATGAGGTGAACGCTGCGCTTGATGCTCTCAATATTTACAATTTTGGGACACTTGAATTGGACTTTACGAGCGACAATTGGTTTACCATCATTCCGCAAGATGATATTTGTCCTCAGGCAGATGGTATTTTTGCGGCCTGGGAGGCTGGGAAAAAGATTGTAGGCCGGTTTGTAGTGACGAAGCGAGTGCAGCAGGGAAATAGTAGTTCAAGGGTTACGCAGCCGTTCGATTCTTTCACCATCGACTATGGAGGCGAAGATAGCCATACGCACAACCCTTCCTTGCGATTCCACTGTGTTTCGGTCGATACTTCTGATTCCAATATCAGAGTGCGAAGCGTTCGAGTTTATTTCTCGGAATACAACGATGGGGAAGGCTTTAAATATATGTATGGAGCCTCGTCGATGTCGCAGATTGACATTCCTTCGAGTATGAATTTCAATGACTGGAGTACTCGCTTAACGACTCTTGAGACAAAAGCTCCTACTGTTGAAATAACCGATGATGATATAGTCGCACTCCTCCCTTCTGTGGAATCCGGTATATCTACACTTGAACTGGATGAAGAACAGACGGTAGCTATCAATGCTGTCAATGCCGCCCCTGTGAATGAGAAGTTCGAGCAGTTCCGTACGCAACTGGCGCGTGAACTTGAGCGAGGTCGCAAAAGAATGCAGTATACTAACCCTGAAAATATAACCGACAATGGCATCGAGCAATAAGAAATATATTGGTCAGAAGGGCACAGAAGCCTTGGCGCACGGCGTCGACATTATCACTCCGAGGACATGGGTTCTTCCGGCGCCGTCTTCGGAAGCTGATACGGTAATAACGGATGATGGTATGGATTATATGAGCTACGTATATCCCACGCCAGAGTCTTTCAAAGAGTCTATCCCTCAAATCAAAATTGGTGACAAGCTGGACATCGGACAATTTTTAGGTGGTTCAATTCCATCGATTGTTCCAATTGTCGCTGATTTGGGTGGGGGAAATGAGATAACAGTACCCTGGAGCGTTGGTGGCTCAAAAGGCTGGGTTGCCATCAGTAAGGAGCAAATCGGATTCGTGTTTGAGTATGGAGGTGATAGCTGGGGAATGTATCTTCGAGGAGATAAAGTTTATCCTGTGTGGGGCAACGGCGGCGAAACCACGAATGACTCTGGAAATGCATATCCTAATTGGATAGTAAGCGAAGATCTTGACTTGTTCACTTTCAAAGATAAAATTAATATCGCGCTGAAGTCGACCGAGGGGGTACATGATGTAAACGATTTACACAAGAACTGGATGTATGGCCGTCTGCTCAGCAAATCAACCATCGATGGAAGCGATGAAACCTATGGTGTAGTGGTCGGAGTTGCCAAGATTGCTACTCCAGGCTCAGACACAGAAACAAAGATTGTGCCGGGTATATTCATGCTCAGTCATAAGTCGAGTTGGGGCGCACAGACCCGCGTGACGTTCTACCCGCTGATAAATATGTGGCAAGACATCTATGCGATGAAGCAGACGATAGATTCTGCTCCAACCACTGAAATGACAGCTGAAGATATTGCTCCTCTACTGCCTCAGGACGAATCCCAGATTGCCACTCTGGAGCTCGATGCCGACGACGATGTAACTGTTGCAGACGAGTCAGCCACTTGTGAGGCGCTGGAGCACTTTCGTTCTCGCTACCGTGAAATGCGAGAGTACTCTATTTTTAAGAAGAAAACTAACCAATAAAACTCAATTTATATGGCTAAAAAGTATGTCGGCCCGGCAGTCGCCGAGGCAATAGCTGGGGCGGTGTCTGCCTGCGACAGAAAAATTAAGGATTCTTCGTCAAAAGTTTGGGAGCTTTATCCCAGCAACATTGACGAGGTGACGTCCGAATCGCCCTCAGGGGCGATTACTATGATGTCGTTCCCTACGCCTGCGGACTTGTTAGAACATATCGCCGAAATCAAGGAAGGAGATGTGATTGATATAACGAAACTCCTCGGCTATGACAACCAGGATGGAGAGTATTTCCGTTTGCAGGTGACATCCACATGTTTCGAAATTACTGGTGATACTATCCCGAATCGCTATGCCGCTCAGGCCAGCAGGATTGAAGGAGAAATGGCCTTGAGTGCAATCATTGATGTAGAGACCTGCGGCATCGTGATGGTTTCGCTCGTAGACACTTCAACTGTAGATGCCTCCATTGGCGGTTCTGGCTGGAGCTCCGGGCCAATCCCCAACTGGGGAGATGCTGGCAGCTACTGGGAGATTTACGATATGCAACAACTCCAGCTTGGCAAAAGATTCCATTCGGCGTTAACGCCTTCTGGAGTATCATCTTCGGCTACTGGCGACCCGGTAAAGGACGCCAGCGGGAATTATGTCGACGGTATCGTGGTTGGTAAGGGCAAGACTGAAGATTCGGAGTATTGCGTAGTACTTGGTGCAGCTAAATTCAAAACTGACAACAACGCTGGAACAATGACCGCTCCTGGAATTTTCTACGTCACGCAAAAAAACAAAAATCTCTCTACAACTCCTGGCAAGGTACGATTCTTCCCACTGCTGAATATGTGGAAGGAGATTAAGGAGGTTCAGAAAAAGGTTACTGAACTTGAACCTAAAAAATGGAACATCGGACCTTCTGCCAATGAGACGATAAACGTCAGCGAATGGCACCGCTGCACGGATGGTGTTGTAGCGTATGCCTATTCTCTACCAACATCCGTGGCCGAGAATCTGAACTCGATGTCAAAAGGGGATTTACTTGTGCTTGGTGGTCTTCCTACGGAATTTATTAACGGCAAGGAAATACCTATCGATGAAATCGACGGTGACGGGATACGCGCTATCGTAAATGGACGTTGGTATTTTATTGATGTGCAGATTCACTCCAGCGGCGTTTTCGTTGATTTTTTAAACAAGGACCCCAGATCGTTAAATGACTCTATTCGCCGCAATAAGCGGCATCTCCGCAAGCATGGCCACGAACTGACCGCACGTCCCATACGCGTCTTGACCGGGCGCCTCCCGAAGATGGGCGACGAAGGCAACCGCAATTACTACCTCTACAGCAACGTACATTGGGGAAAGTCAGAACCCACTCACATATGCGTAAATCTATGGACGCGGAAATTAAAAAATTGGTTGAAATCCACAGATGTCGATGATACCACATTTGAGATTGCAGGCGTTGGCTTCGTTTCAGCTCGCTTCACTCACAGCGGAGAGCTTATAGAAGACCGTTATGACGAATGGATGTCGGCCATGGGTCTTACTATGGAAGTTTCTCCCGAAAAAATTACCATTACTAAACCGGCGGGAAAGAATTGCATCGATTTCGTCGGTCTTGTTGCGGAGATGGAAGTAAAGAAGCTGTTTGATGTCAGAAAAGGTCGTTCATTCGGATTTTCACCTTATATTGTCAGGTACGACAAACGTAAGGGTTGGATGGCGTTCCAGCAGACTTCCGGCTTCGCTCTCGATAAGCTCAGTCCTATAACTCCCAATGAGTTATTTCTCTATTTCCAAGGGTGCGGTGATTCGAAGAAGATTGAGGTGCAGTTCCGGACTCGCGCGTTAAAAGATAAGTCTCTTGATGCGAACGACCCATGCAATCCACGCTACAATTTCTGGTCGCAGACAAAGCGCAGGGGCTGGGTTTGCCGTGCGCGACGTACTCGCGGTCAACTGTATAATGGAAAATCCCACGATGGCAATAAAGTTCGCTCGCATGCCTACCGAAAGGTCGGAGCATCTGACTGGGTGTATTTCTCTCTTAGATGGGGCCTGAGGGATGCTTACGGGAACCGCAAAATTGAATCGGTTCGTCAGCTCTCATAAACGAGGCAAGGCGCAACCACCACAATACTACCGCCATTAGGCTTGACTACATTGCGATTGGAGCGCCTCACAATGCAAATATAGCAACAATATATTAAACTACCAAATATTTTTGCGATAAAATTTGAAAAATCAGCAAATTTCATCAAAAACTTCAAGTATTACTCGAAAATTACGGCAATCTTGCAGATTAAAGCGGGTTGATGCGATTTTTGGTCGGTAAGTAGTGGCTATATTGTCTGCATGACATTGTTGATTGCTTTACAAAGTGCTCGATAAATTCAGTCAAAAGCCGTTACCCTCAGATAGCGGTTTTTGACTATTCTCTATAAAGAACTCACCAATGAGCACGATAGCGAAAGGAGAAATAACGCTTAGTCAGGTAAATGATGCGTACACCGTGTCGATTACCCCGGCTTCGTGTATCGTTAAAGCCGACTTTGATGGTTCCAATCCTCAGCTCGACAACGCTAAAGCTCAAATTACAGTCAAGCGCGGCGCACTGGAGATTCCGTTTCAGATCACCGGTGTAGCTACATCATCTCCAGCTATTAAAGTTCAATATAGCATAGGAGAGGTTTCAGAAGCATCGGTATCAATTATAGACATCGACACATCCTTGCTGAATGGTCGGTTAGACATTGCCCTCCAGACGCTGGACGGTTTCAAATATACCACGACAATCCGACTTGATTTCAACGTAGTCAGAGAGTCCACCATGCTTGATTGGATTCAGGACTGGGAAGGAAGTAAGACGAAGGTCGGGGGGACCTACATCATGACGCCTAAGCTATTTGTAGGCAAGAAAGAAGATATTGTCGCCGAGGTTGATGGCGTTCTCACATGGAAGGAAGGCGCATTAACCGGCGTATATATCGGTCCGGATCTGTTAAGTTCGGGTACTTCCAGCGTAGGTATTTATGGCTATCTAAAGGATGCTGAGATTTTCCACATCAACGCTGAAGGCGGCTATATGGGAGGCTGGACGTTCAATGCTTCCGGCCTAAAATCGGATACCGGCGCAGTCAATATCCTCTCTGAGGGTACGATTTATGCGCAAGGACCAAACGCCATAGCTCCTTACTGGGGCCTTTATGCCGATGGTCATGCTGTTTTTGCCCATGGAAACGTAAAGTTCCAGGCGAATGGCGATGCTGAATTTGCTGGAACGATAACCGCCAAATCCGGAGCTATCGGAGGTTGGACCATTACGGACAACCAGTTGCATAACAAGCGGTTCATTATTGACTCCAAACATTGCTATCTCGGTATTAATGCTCTCGGTTTACAAAAAATAGACGCTGAGACGGGAGACTTTGTGTTCCCCGTCAAAGTAGAAGATGGCTTAAAAATATGGTTTACCTCTACCAGTGACTATGGGATGGCAGCATGGAGCTCAGGCGAAAAGGTCTTTCAACTTGGCAGCACAAATCAGATTGCCGGTTGGAATCTGAATCATCAGGCTATATGGTCTGGGAGCACCACTCCAGCCCTTACTCAGGGGACTTATACCGATTCTGCTGATTCATTGACTCTCGCCCCGAATGGTATCCGAAGCTATAAATGGTACGTTGATGCTGACGGCACCGCTTCTTTTGTAGGTGGTATGGTGAAATTTAACACCGGCAATGCTGAGATGTTTGGATGGCAGATGCGCATAGGCGGCTTCTCGACCAATCACGTTGCATTGGTTTCCGAAACAACAGATTCTGGGGTATACCTTTCAGTTGCTGACATCAGCGAGATAAGCGGAAGCCGGTTGAGAAATACTATCCGCAACAATGGCGGCATCTATATGTACTCAGATGGAGCTAATTCCATTATGAGGGCATACGATACAGCCGGTCACCTTGGCTTTTTCCTCAGTACAAGCGGATATAATACCATCGGTCAGTGGAGCTTCGACCATACATCTATCTATGCCGGTAGCCAAAACTTGAACGCTCAGGGATTTACCAGTGACGCCAATGCGATTGTTCTTGGCATCAATGGCTTAATCGGAAATATGTGGAAGCTGCTGGCAGATGGCTCCGGTGCTGTCGCAGGTGGCAACATCGCATGGACTCCAGATGGGAAGGTTACTTTTTCAGACCGAGTGACTTTATCGTGGTCAAGCATCACAAATGGTCCTAATCTGACTAAGATAGACGCCAATGGTATCTACACTGGCACCATCTCAGCAGACAACATAACAGCTGGCACCATTTCCACAGCTTCAATCAAAAGCGAGGGGAAATGGGCCTTGAACACAAACGGTTCAGGCTTCCTTGCATCAAAAAATATCGAATGGGACGAAGCAGGCAATATAGAAGTCAGAGGCTCTTTTAGCCAGGACATTCATTATGCCTACAAATGCGATGCGACAGTCCTTTCCATTACGGAAAATTCTCCCGCAGACCTTGTGGAAATAAAAATTAATCAGCATAGATATATCGCAACAAATGCCCTTGACAATGCTGATATAATTTATGATGGTGTGGGTGCAACAAGCGCATGGCCATATCAAATAGAACTATTGAATAAATACACCGTTGTGCTTCCGAATGACCCGAAATTAATTGGACAGGAAGTGACGATTTACGATGGTTATGTTCCGCATGGACGAGCAACTTGGATTGATACTACAATTAAAGTTGAAGGGGATCAATTTTTTTGCACTAAAGACGCTTTCACTAACGATACTACCACATTGAATTTTTGGCAATCAATATCAATCCAATGTGGTTATGCATCATTTGTTTGTATTCCCGATTCAGCTGGTGGCTGCATGTGGATATGCAAAAACTTTTACGGAGCCATTTGTTATGGAACCAATAGTAAGGGTGAAACTAAAATATTCTAAGAATGCGTAAGGACATCGAAATACATATTCAGACTGGTGATGTAGCAATCATCCCGAAGAACGCTCCTCGTTTCAGAACGTTCCGATGGGTTGAACAACCGGATATGCTGTCTCGCTATATTTATTGCGAGATAGACGTGCCGTACACCATCAGCGAAAGCATGATAATTAACGAGGGGGTGTATTTCAAGATTCCTTATACTCCCATCTACAAAGAAATGATGCTTCGGATTCGGCGTGTGAAAGACAATGGAGTCGTGGGATATATTGTAAATAAGTCCAATCATTCTCATTGGTTTAAGGTGAAATCTCCCATTTGTGGCCGTGAGCTGAAAGACGTTTATGCTTCCGAATTACCTTCTATCTCAGAGGAAGGATTCTACATAAAAATTGATAAGGATACAGCAGTGTTGTATTCATCCAGTCAATCCGATTTCAATATCATATTGGCTGGAAGACAAAACGCTAACTGCTTGCTTGCTTGTTTCCCAGGGAGCAATTATCGCTACCCGTTAACAGGCGTCGGGCTTGCTCGGTGGATTGGTTCAAATAATGTGGCAACTTCCAGTCTGACAACAACGCTTCAGTCGGAATTTAGCGCAGACGGCGTGAGAATTAAGAGCGCCGCCTACAATTATGACACGAAGCAAATGGAGCTGGATGCAAAAGATTTGGAGGTGTAAGATGGCTACATATATTGTAAAACCCAACCAGAACTTATTTGATGTTGCTTTGCAGTTGTACGGTAGCATCGAAGGGCTTTTTGACATACTCATCAGTAACCCGGAACTCAATATGAACTCTCAGCTGACCTATGGGCAGAAAATAGAATATCATGAGAGCTTTATATTGAATAAGTCGATTGTAGACGAGTTCCAAAAGCAGAACATAGTGCCGTCTGGTGGCGATAAAGGCGTATATTTTAAGCACACCGAAGAAGATTTGATTGCAATCGTGCGTGTCAATGAGGACATGACATACTCCAACTTCAAAGTTGCTGGTGAGGGAACGGTGATAGTGGATTGGTGTGATAACTCTGACCTCCAGTATATTAATTTAACTGCTGACCTTCAAACTATTGAACATTATTTTAATTGCGAAGTAGACGAACGGCGCATTAAGATATATGGCAACAGCAATACATTGAAATTGACTCAGCTCAACTCGACAGGTCTTGGAGGCGCGATAATTATGTGCCGACCACTTGTAGTGGATGAGTATGTATGCATCGGCCGTGAGTTTTCCCTCACCGGTTTGTATCTCTTTCGGGGAACATACAAAGTGGATTTAAGCGGAAGTAACATTGCCAGTCTATTGCCGATTGGCGATATGGACCTTCAGGAGCTTGACCTTACAGATGTCTTTTATGTCGATGGCAATGTGCTCGATGATTATTTGGAGTACGTCGTCAACCATTACGAATCACGTCGGCCATGTACAGTACGCCTGTCTTCTGAGCCTTCGGAAAGAGGCTATAAGGCAATCAACACGATTCTGTCTGAGCCGGAGTGGAACGTTTCAGATAACTGGAAATTTTATATTAACGACAATTTATATCAGCTGGACAATGATACGAACGCTAAGTGAAATATATGCGGAGGCAAAGGATGAACGCAATCGCTATCTTGAGCTCACAGAATTTGAGAATAGTTCCAAAATGTCTATTCTGGATGCCTTTACTTGGGTGACATCAGCTTGCATATGGACGTTTGAGAATATTCTTGATGTTTTCAAGGTAGATTTAGCCCGTGACTTGCAATATAGAATCAACGGAACACCGTCCTATTTTGCCAACGCTCTCTTGAAATATCAGGCTGGGGACCATCTCATGATGAATGAAGAGGGGACCGCATTTTCTTATCCCCATATTGATGAGAGCAAGCGTATTGTCACCAAGGTTGCCTATAACGAGGAGGAAGAGATTGGCTTTCATGATAAATTGATTCGTTTCAAGATTGCAACAGGCAAGCCCGGTTCTTATGCTCCAATTCCGGAAGAAGAACTGGTGGGAGTACGTGATTATCTCAATTCCATCATGTTTGCCGGACAACACGCACGAATTGACAGTCGTGAAGGAGACGTACTCGTTCCCAGGGTCGTAGTATATTACGATGGTGCGGTGACTGAGGAGGATTTGTTCTCAGAAATCGAAGCCGCCTTGAATGATTTTATTGCTGGAATAGAGTTCAACGGATTGGTCTATGCCCAGAAAATCATCGATTGCATTCAGAAGGTCGAGCACGTTACCGATGTAGCTGTGTCTTCAGACGATAACGACCATCAGGGTATTTTCATGGTCCGCTATGATGATGATCACAACATCGTCAAAGACAAGTCTGGCAACCCCTTCATTAAGGTGGGTCGATACTATGTTCCAAATTCCGGCTATATCAAGCAAAGCACATGCACCGGAGAGGAAACAGATATACCTGCCTGGAAGGATACAATTATCTTAAAACTTGAGGATAATATATGAGATACTATATCAACTTCGACAAGATAATAAATCAGCTTGTGCCTTTTTATATCAGAGGGCGCAAACTGATTCTTTACTTGCAGGCATTGATACACCCTTTGCGAGCCCTAAACGATAAATTCGTGGAGTACGCCAAGGAGACACGCATCGAAGCGACCATGACCTCCCAAATTATTAAATTGGAGTGGTATCTCAATCGCAAGTTCAGCAAGTATTTCGCAGATGGAGGCAAGATTTATATTAGAAGCGTGGACTATCCGTTAGGTACCCCGATTTATAATGAATCTGCCAGTGTCCCCAAAGAAGACAATATTCTGCTATATGGCGAAGAGGAAAAGGACAAGAAAAAACAACTCATATTATATAGAAGTAACGAGTATTCACAGGAAGGTAGCGTGAGCTTCTATGTGGTAACTCCTCGAATTGATACTAAACTCATAGCTGAGTCAAAATATTTAGCAATGCTCAAATATGTTATTGACAGATACAGAATTGCTAACAAAACTTATTATATCCAATACGAATCGTAATGAAAGAATTTAGTGCGCAGACAGGTGGCCGCTATACCTATGCCGACGATTTGGAGAATCTTCAGGAATTGGCGCTCGCTTTTTCCGAGATTTTTGATGATTGTGGCAATTTCATAGTAAGCGGCTGTGAAGTAAGTAACAATGCGATCAGTGCCGGATATGTGTTAATTAATGGCAAACTGCGCTATTTTAATGGCGCGACCGGACTTGCGGGGTGGCCTCAGTATATATATGAGCTAAATCGTCTGGAAGCTGTGCCGTATGAAAACGGGGGTACTAAAACCGGTCGTAAGAACTATGGTTGTGCTATCGGCAATTCAGTTCCCACCACTCCTGATGAAGTAACTGGGGAACTCACTCAGGCTATCGCGATTGATGCTAACGGCGGCTTGCGAATGAAGGATGCCTTCTTTGGGAAGTATGCTTTGCTCCTCAATCCCGATGCCACAGACTCCCAGACTGTCAACAGTGGAATGACCTTTTCAAAGGCCGTGCAGGTAAATGGTGAACTGACCGCAAATAACAAAATTATTGTTCGGACCAATGAGCAGACCACCCAGATTCAAAACACTGGAACGTCATTTGAAATCAGCACTTTGACCGGCTCAAATCGCTATCGGTTCACATTTGAAGATGGGTCTGGCTTCAATTTTTATATTGGAGACGTCCTTGTCGCTTCTATCGGAGCAAGTTCGATTCGATTTAACAAACCTGTTAGTGCCGATTCTGGAGCTTTTGGAGGCTTAGTTCTCCAGGGGAACCATCTATATCAAGGGACTGCCAATATTAATAGCGAGATTAACATTAATATGGGCGGCTATCAAGGCGGTAAGACTCAATATCGTGATACACATATTGGCAACGGGTGCGGAGCTAAAATCATAAGTGTCACCGGTGCCACTGGAGTCGTTTCCATCTTTGGCGCGACTGAGATAGCTGCTGGTGCAATGGATGGGCTGGTGCTTAAAGCTAATTTGGCTCAGGATAGCGATGCGCTTACCAACGCAATCGCCTGGAAGGATTCCGGTGAGAATGTGATGGCTCGTGTAGGATTTGTTTCCGAAGAGGACCAGCTGTTCTCTATCGCCTCTGGTAATTATAACATCAGCATTACTGGGCATTCAACTGTCAATATTGGTCCCGCCATTATGGAAGGGGGAGTGCTGCTGTCAGATAAATACGCACAGCAGGCAAACATGACTCAGGCATTAAGTTTGAAAGCTAATGCGACCGATGTGTATAGTATCCCAGACGCTGATAAAAAATTTGGTACTAAGGCTGGCGGTCTGCTGCAATTCGTAAACGATAAGAATACTAAAGAGGTCTGCCGGAGCCAAATTGGAGCCGCCAATGCTGATGACCTTGATTTGTATGCAAAGAAAGACCAGCTGCTGGCCGATATGGCGACAACTGATAAGGATAAGGAGACTGTTAGAAATAACATTGGAGCTGCCCCAGCAGTGAAAGACACCGGATGGATTCATCTTCGTGATTCACTGTATATTAGGCAGGTAGGAAATCAAGTTTTTGTTCAGGGCATATCGAGCCTTCCCAGCGGTGGACACGGAAAAATATTCTTTACACTTCCAGATGAAATTGATTCTCCAGAATACGCATGTAAAATGACAGTCGGCATTAATGAAACTACCAGCTGGACGTGTAAAATTCAGGAACACGCGAGAGATTGCGTCTTGTCACACCCGGTCGGCTCATATTCAGGCGTTATAATATCATTTAGTTATTTGGTTTAAGTTATGAAATCTTACAACACCCCAGCGCAGGCAAAAAATCTGCGTGAAATCGAAGCCATGGCCTCAATGCCTGTGGCACGTAGCAATAAAGTAAGTAATGGAACAGTTCAATCCGTACCTCCCGTCGACGAAAAAGAAGAGGAGGAAGCCGGGACGGAAGCCCAAACCGAAGCCCCGACCAAAAAAGCGCGGTCGAAAAAGGCTTCCAAGGAGATTTGATGAGGTTCCCCTCGGCTATAATCTACGTCTCCAGGCCCCATTGGAGTATGACCTAATAATGCAGGTTGTCGGTCTCAATGGGGTTCCGGATGGCGATTTGATTGAAGCTGTCAGCTATTCATCGGCGAATCCATTCTTTAGGACTGAGGAATTTCGTTGGTTCCTGATTCAATATCGTCGCGAAGGCTGTCATGCAGAGCATCCTAAGAAGCCTCCAACTCCTTATGCAATAAAAAAAGCCGTCCGAGACCGTATAAAGACTGTAAAAGGACAAAACAAAAATTAGTGCGAATAATTAAAAATATTCGCACTAATTTTTATCTGCTTGAAAATATTTTGCTACCTTTGCTAAGTATTTTAAATTGATTTCGTACATAATCCATTGTAAATCACCATGCAAACCTTTGCAAATGAAGGACTTTACCGTGTCTGTGCGAAAACTCACAGGCGAAGAACTCTTACAAGAGGCTTGTGCTACAACTTTTTTAGGAAAGAGTCATGCTACTTTAATTTCTCTTTACAAGGCTGAGCACTCACCTGTCCGCACCCAGCTGTTCTGGATAAGCCTCAAAAACATTCCTCTTTACATCAGTACTCACTTAATTCGGCATCATGTAGGCTCAGTACCCTTTCAGCTTACATGTCGCGATGACCGCAACGGCGGCAACCCCGGCCTGATTCAAAAAGTTGATGCCGTAAAGGGAAAACTTGGAATGCTCTTGTCGATGATTAACCGATCTTCGTATGGTACTCAGGAGGAAATTCTCCGGGACGTTATCGAAAGGTTGACCTGGTTGCAAGAAAACACGGACCGCTATACTCCGGTGAACCTAAGCCTGTGCATCAATGCCCAGTCGTTAATCGATATGGCGAAGCTGAGGCTGTGTGCCGGCTGTGCAGCGCGTGAGACCGTGCAGGTGTTTCAAGCTATCAAAAACGAAATCACAAAAATTGACCCTGATTTAGCCTCGATGATGGTACGCAAATGCGTCTATCGTAACGGTTTGTGTGGTGAGCAGCGTTGTTGCGGCTTTAACCATACAGCTGAGTTCAAGGCCGAACTCAAGGATTACGTTTCTCATTTTAGTGAGAAGCAAAGAGGAATCTTTCACAAATCCGATGAAAAGCAATGACCATACAAGAATGGGTTAACAATCAGGATTTGCCAGTCACCATCTGGGAGAAGAAATATCGAAATGGCGATGAAACTTTCGACCAGTGGCTGGATCGTGTCTCAAATGGAGACACCAATGTGCGACAGCTAATAGAGGAGAAGAAATTCATCTTCGCCGGTCGCATACTCTCCAACCGTGGCGTCCGAGGACGCAAAATCACTCTCAGTAACTGCTATGTAGTCACGCCTCCTGAAGACAATCTCGAATCCATCTTCGAGGCGGGGGCAAAAATGGCCCGCACCTTCAGTTATGGAGGCGGCTGTGGTCTCGACGTAAGTAACCTCCGACCCAAGGGCGTGGTCGTAAACAATGCTGCCAAGAGCACATCCGGCACCACAAGCTTCATGGACTTCTACAGCTACATCACAGGGCTGATAGGTCAGGAAGGTAGGCGTGGCGCCACCATGCTCAGCATCTCATGCGAGCACCCCGATCTGGAGGAGTTCATCAACCTCAAATCGAATCTGGATGTCTGCACTAAAGCTAACATCTCAGTGCGCGTGGCGGATGCCTTTATGAAGGCCGTGGAAACCAACTCAGACTTCACTCTGCACTATACAATGGAGGATGGCAGTGAAATCACGAAAGTCATCAATGCTCGTGATATGTTCATGCTCCTTGCCAAGCGCAACTGGGAGATGGCAGAGCCGGGCATCCTCTATTGGGATAGAATCTCGAACTATAATCTGCTCCAGAACACAGGCTTCCAGTATGCCGGTGTTAACCCATGCGCCGAGGAGCCTCTGCCTGCCGGTGGTTCATGTTTGCTGGGAAGTATCAACCTCTCTCGATTTGTTACGGCCCCCTTTACCACGGAGGCCGCAGTGGATTACGATTCGCTTGTAGCGGCAACAGATGTTGCCGTCAGAGCCTTGAATGATGTGCTGATGGAGGGCTTGAATATGCACCCCCTTCAGGAACAGCGCGACTCTGTACGTGATTGGCGTCAGATTGGACTTGGAACGCTTGGGCTTGGCGACATGCTGATTATGCTTGGGCTCAAATATGGCTCTAAGGAATCGCTGGAAGTCATCGAGCAAGTTTATCGAACAATCGCATCGGAGGCGGTGAAGACTTCGCTTGTCCTCGCCAAAGAAAAGGGTGCGTTTCCTAAATGTACAACCGCCATTAAGCAGGCCATTATCACTTCGGATTTTATCCGCAATCTGAATCTGCCGTTTGCGGTAATCGATGAAATTCAACGCAATGGCCTCTACAACTCTCAGCTTCTTACATGCGCTCCTACCGGAACCATCGGCACTATGCTTCAGGTCAGCACCGGTGTAGAACCGAATTTTGCGTTCTCCTACAATCGTCGCACAGTCTCCCTGAACAATGAAGAAACGGTGTATAAGGTCGAGACGCAGATTGTTACTGATTACAAGAAGGCTACCGGCGCTACCGAACTGCCTGACTATTTTGTTGCGTCTGCTGACATCAACTACAAGGATCGCATCGCAGTGCAGGCCCAGCTCCAGCGTTTTATTGACGCTTCAATCAGTTCGACAGTCAATCTGCCTAACCAAACAACCGTCGAGGAAGTAGCTGACCTTTATATGCTTGCTTGGAAGAGCGGCTTGAAAGGCATCACTATCTGGCGAGACGGGTGCCAGCGTCAGGCAATCCTTTCTACAGACAAGAAAACCGACAAGAAGGAAGAAAAGCCTGTAGAAGATAATCCGCACCTGTTCAAGCCTACGCCCATCCGGAAGGTATCGGATGACTGCATCGGCCTAAAACGTACCCTTCAGACTGGATGTGGTACGCTGCATCTAACAAGTTTCTGGGACTCTCAGACAGGTCAGTTGCTGGAAACATACTTTAGTAAAGGCTCTCAGGGCGGCTGTGCCAATTTTATGGTTGGATTATCGCGTATGGTATCTCTTGCTGCTCGTGGCAATATCTCCATATACGATATTGTCGATCAGCTCAAGAGTTCCGGCACTTGCCCCTCGTATGCCGTCCGAAAAGCAACGAAAGGTGACACCTCAATCGGTTCCAGCTGTCCGGTAGCAATCGGAAACGCGCTGCTTGATATGTATAAGCAGCTACAGTCTCAGGTTAGCGTCCACCGCACTCTGCACGGGCACTGGGTATATAATGACAATAAGGAGAAGGCAGACGCCACTCCTGACACTCAGTCCAATTCCCTCAAATGCCCAAAATGCGGAGAGCCTATCCAGATGGTTGAAGGTTGTATGACCTGTCCCTCTTGCGGCTATTCCAAGTGTAGCTAATCCGAATCATATCTACCGTTCCCAGGAAACAGAGAATGGTAGATATTGATATTTTCAGAAATAATCCTTTAAGCATAACTGAAAATGTTAAATGTCAAATAAACAGCTATTTGTGTGTTTCTATTTTTAACTACTTGAAAAAATTCTACAAAATATTTTGTTAAGTCTAAAAAATGTCCTAATTTTGGGTCGTAATCATTAATAACGACGAAAATGACATGATTAGAAGCAAGGGCATAGTCGAGGTCCATGAGGGCTATGCCGACATCAGCGAGCTAAGAGAGGCTGTGGACATCTTGCCGAATGGAGAGTATGGTTATCTCCTTTTCGACAAGAAGAAGAACCGCTCGCTACCTCAGTTGAAGTTTCTCTTTGGGTACATCCTGAAGACTCTTAGCGAAGAGCTTGAAGGCCACCCAGATCCGGAAGCACTATACAGCTATTTTGAAGAGCTATACGCTCCGATTCATAGATGCAAAATCCCAGGAGAGGGAAATGAGTTTGAATACTTTGACCTCAAAAATGAACCAGCAACTGAGATGGATTATGTCATCAATGCAATTATCCATCATGCCAAGACAGAGTGGGGTATCGACCTGCTAACACGTGAGCGGTTAAAAGCCGCCGAAGCCGCAGAGCTTTATGCAGGTGCTTACGCTGATACTTGGAAGAATTATCTAAGAAAAGTCTAAATGACATTTCCCATGATGGAACAAGAAAACTCACGTTCACTGTTTGACGTGTTTGCGGCTTCCCAAGAAACATTTGAAGACGCAAAGAAAAAGAGCAGCGAGGAGAGCAGCAAACGAGCCTCCTTCTTCCGTTTCGCCAAAGATGGCACCTACGCAATCCGTATTCTTCCCCTGGCACCGGTTCAGGACAAGGACGGTAACTTCCTCCCGCTGGAGCGCAAAGGATATGAGTATCCGCTCCGTTCTCTCATGCTCAAGATTGAGAATCCCAATAAACTCGTCAAGGGCAAACCCGCAATCACATACGTTACTGTCTGCAACGCCAAGTATGCCTTCAAGGACATCCAAGCCGACCTCATCGACACATACGTTTCTACCGCATGTGAGAAATACGCAGATGATGACAAGCTCTGCAAGAAGCTCCGCGAAGGCAGTTTCTCAGGCGGTCTGAAATGGGATTCGCGCCGTTGCATGTACATTATCGACCTCGACAACACCGGCGACGGCATCCAGATTCTTCAGCTTTCGTACTCTCAGTACAAGGACCTGGAAGAGCGCAAGCTCAATCTTTGGGCTAAGCTCAACAAGAACGGCAAGAACGTACCGTGCCCCATCTCGTCTATCGACTCCGCTTTCCCCGTTGAAATCACACGCAAGACGGAGAATGGCAAGGCCGGTTATAGCTTCAACATCGACACCGTATCTGGCAAGGATGAACTGGACGAAGCAATTCTCCAGCGCCTCATCGACATGCCCCGCCTCCCGGAACAGATCTACCGCTATACACGCTATCATCTGGAGGCCACAATCGCTTACCTCACTCAGCTCGATGAGAAATTCGACATTGAGGTCATGGGCACCGAGGCAATTCAGAACTGTATCGCTCAGATCAAGACTCTGCTCCCCGCCGACGACCAATCACACTTCACCCTGGGTGGTGGTAAGGATGGCGATGACAATCAGGAGCCCACGCTCGACATCGATTCCCTGTGGGACCGTTACGACGCCCTTTGCAAGGCCGACCTCGACGACCAGACCGCCGAAGGTCAGGAACTCCGCACCGACATCATGGCCTTTATCGACGCCAACAAGCTTGACGTTAAGGTAAGCCGCAAGAAGACCAACGAGGACATCCTTAACGAAATCGAGGACGAACTCGCCAAGGCTTCGGACGACGATGATGACGAGCCGGAAGACGAGCCCAAGGCTCCCTCTCGTGACGAAGACGATGAAGACGACAACGAGCCTGCCGCCCCCGCCGACGATGATGACGACGATGCACCCGCAGAAGACCCCGAACCCGAACCGGAGCCCGAACCTGCACCCCGTCGCCGTGACCGTAACGAAGATACCAACGAACCAGCTGTTCGTGGCAGTCGCCGTGGAGCACGTCCCCCTCGCCGCCGTAGCTAATCACAACGCATCCTAACGAAATGTTCACCCGGTTAAATCTGGGTGAGCATTTCTACCTAAAGCATGTAACAATATGGAAGACAAAATTCCCTTCCCCTGTGCGTTGTTGATGAACGATCCTCACGCCAGCAAAGACAATATAGCAGAGTTCTTAAAAAACTGGAACGAAGCACTTGAAATCTGCAAGAAGAACGGTATTCAGTATCTTGTGGTTGGAGGAGATATGTGGCTTTCCAGAAGCGCACAGACTCTCAGCACTCTTATGGCTGTTAGAAAGGCTATTCTTCTGGCCACCAAAGTATATGGTCTATATGTCATTGTTGCAGAGGGGAACCATTGCAAGGTTGATCAGGAGGCCATTGAAGGTTATAGCCATGTGTTCTCTGACTATGAATCCGTAGAAGTTGTAGATAACTATACGGAGATAGACCTTACCGACAATGTTTCTCTATGGGTGATTAGTTACTTTCCGGAGAACGGTTCATTCGCGCAACGCCTTCAGGACCTTCAGGAGAATTGCTGCATCAATCGCGCCAAGAAAAATATCCTTTACATCCACGAAGGCATCAGGGGCGGTCTTGCAACCCCCAGCGATGACGAACTTCCGGCCAATCTGTTCTCGGCTTTCGATGCCACATTAGTTGGTCATTATCATAACCGCAAGAAGATCCCCGGAACCAACATTGAATATATCGGCGCTTCTCGACAGCACAACTTTGGTGAAGACGAAGAGAAAGGCTATACCATACTCTATTCAGACGGTTCGACCGAGTTTGTCAAAAACGAAGTCAACATGCGTTATAAAGTGATTGAGGTTGACATCGCCGACATGGACGAAGAGTTTTTAACCATGCTATCCGAAATAAAATCAGACAGCCGTTATAAAGTCAAAGTTCGTGTCAAATGTGATTCTGCTCAGTCCACTTCAGTCAATAAGCAAAAGCTGGCTGAACACGGCGCAAACAAAATTGAGCTTGTTACCGAACAAACAGTGGTAATGCACACCGACCACAAGAGCATCACCCAGAAGTTTGATAAATCAGGCATTAAGGAGGAGTACACCAATTTCTGCTCCCAAAAATCAATCGACAATCAGCTCGGCCTGCATTATCTTGAAAAACTGAATTGAGTATGTGGCACCTGACATCTATATCCGCAAAGAACCTCTGCTCATTCCTGGAGCTTAGCTATGCCCCGAAACGTGGCGCGGCTACCCTTATATTCGGCAACAACCTTGACAGCGACTCCCAGAACTCTAACGGTTCCGGGAAATCGGCGTTGATTGAGGCTATAGCCATTGGATTGACCGGAGAGCCATTACGTAAAGTCAACATTGACGAAATCATCAACGACAGCCAAAACGAGGCGGTCGTAACCCTCGTATTAAGCAACGATGTCTTTGGCGAACAAATGACAATCAAACGTTGCCTTTCCCGTAAGCAGCCTCAGCTTATACAGATTATTAAGCAGACCGGCCCTTACGATACCGACACCGAAGAAGTCAGCCAAGCAACTGTAGCTGACTACAATAAATACATCCTCGATCAGCTGGGATTAACCAAGGAAGACATCTTCGCCAATTTCATTCTCACAGCTCGCAAGTACAAGTCTTTCCTCTCCAGCTCTGACAAAGAAAAAAAGGAAATCATCAACCGTTTCAGCAACGGTGTACTGGTGGATGAATCCATTGAAAAGCTCCGTGAAGACATGGAGCCGGTCCAGAAAGAAATGGACGAAGCCGAAAAGCAGGTTGCCACATGTACCGGTCGAGTTGAAGCCTTGGCAAACGAAATTGAAAAGGCCATCAATGAATCCGCTCAGCGTAAAGCTACCAACGAATCACGCATCCAGAACTGGGAGCAACTGATTACAGAGAAGCGTGGTGACATCCGTACTACCAATGGCAACATCACCAAAATTGAAGAAAGCCTTGACGGTCTCGATGACCTCGATGCTGAGATGCAGAAGCTTGAAAAAAGCGAGTCTGATGCAGATGAATCCCTTCAGAAAATCATGGAGCGTTTTAAGGCCAATAACCTCGCTCTAACGACTGATTTCGTCCGGGAGATAGAAACACTCAACTCTCGACTGGAAAGCGCTCAGGAGGCCGCAAAAGAGGTTTCTGAGAACGTTGAAAAGGTACGCCAGTCCCTTCAGAAATCAGAGGACGAATACAGCTCGACTTCCAAGAATCTTCTGGAAAAACAAGCTACCAATGAGAAGAATCGTGAGCAGTGTTCAGAACGCATTAAAAAGCTTACGACAGCTGTTAAACGTCTCCAGAATAAGAGTGACCAGCTTGCCTCGGAACAGCGGTCTAAGAAGCGCCAAAAAGCAGAACTGGACAATCAGCTTGCCGGTGTCATCCAGTGCCCCAAGTGCAAACATGAATTTACCCTTGGTGCGGATCTCAATATCGCCTCTGCTCGTAAGAACCTTGCAGCGGTGGTAGCCGAGCTCAACCAGATTGCCAAGGACATCGAAGCAAATGATAATGAGTACAATAAGACCGTAGCAGACGGTAAAAATCAGCGTGAGATCGAGACAGCTCTTGAAAAAGAGCGTCGCCAGATTGCCAATGGTATTACAGAGGCTGAAGATGCCATACGTGATGCCCGTCAACATTGTGCGCAATATGAAAAGAAAATCGAAGATACCAACACTCTCCTGGCTGAATTGCAGGGCAAGCTATCAAAAATTCGCAAACGCATATTTGATGAGGCGTTTGAAATTATTGACGAAGCCTATAAACGTCGTGAGAATCAGATTAAATCACTGGAAGAGAATGTAAAAACCCTCGAAGGCTCTATCGAATCTTACGAAAAGGCAATCAAGGAAGCTCAGAAAGTATCGGAAGAAGACTTGATGGCTTCACTTAGAGACAGCAAAGCTCAGTATCAAGAAGAGCTTGAAGCCGCTCTCGCTAAGAAGAATGAAGTTGAGGGCCGTCTCAAAGAACTGGAAACTCAGGAGGCCACCTTCATTGAGTTCAAAACATATCTTGCGAACACAAAAATCAGTGCCATCGCTCAGATTACTAACGAGTTTCTGGAAACGATAGGCAGCGATATACGAGTTGCGTTGTCCGGTTACACCATCCTGAAGTCCGGTAAAGTACGCGACAAAATCTCAGTCTCCCTGTTGAGGGATGGCGTTGACTGTGGCTCGTTTGAAAAGTTCTCAGCTGGAGAACGAGTGCGAGTTGAGCTTGCCAGCATACTGAGTATGAATCAATTGACGAATCTGAACTGTGAGGAAGGTCGAGGTCTTGACCTTCTTATTGCCGATGAAGTTCTTGATAGCGCCGATGAGCAGGGGCTCGCCAGCGTATTCAAGGCTCTCAATCAGACACAGATCACTTCATTAGTGGTTAGCCACGGTCTTACCAACGAGGGCTACCCCAACAAAATTACTGTAGTCAAAAGTAATGGGGTGTCCTCAATTTATGAAAACTCAAGCACCAACTGACAAACTTACCCGCGATCAGGTCGCAGCACTTGACATAGCCACGCATACTGGCTTCTTTTGCTTGAAAGAGCGTGGAACATGGAATTTTGAAGAGTCCATGCGCCGAAATAACAACAAGCAGCACAAGGCTTTCCGCGACACACTGATTGATTTCATCCAGCGGAACGGCATCAGACAGATAGTTGCCGAAGATGTGAGCGTAAACAATCACTTCATCGACACACGAAAGCTGTCCGAGTTCCGAGGAATACTGTTCGAGGTTTGTGATACTCTCGACCTTCCGGAGCCACATTTCATCAATCCTAAAGTCATCAAGAAGTTCGCCACCGGCAACGGTAATGCGGACAAGCAAGAGATGATAAGGTTCTGCAAGCTCCGGTGGCAAATTGAGCCCGGCGATGATAATGAAGCCGATGCAATCCACATATTCTTCTGTTACATCAAACGGTTCAATTTGTAAGCTATGGCATTGACCAATCAAAATCCCATTTCTCAGAAAGAGGCCAAGAAACACAAGAAAGCCCTCAACAAGCATCTGAGCGAGTTTTTTAAGCTCCTCGATTCCAAACCCCAGCCTTCCAATGAGAAGGTTCGAGCTGAGTTCGTAAGGCATGAAGCTGAGTGGCGTATGTACTGCACTCAGCATCGTCTGGACGCACGTGTAGCAGAGTTGTTTAATGCTAACGTGTCGCTCGAATGGGAAAGAAAGTACACCCAGCAGTAGATGTCGAGTGTGATCCCGAAGTAATCGCCCGCAGAACAGCTCTCTTCAACAAGTACGTTCTCCCTTTCAACAATATGATTTTCAAGCTGTGCAAGGAATACAGCTGGAGTCCGGACAATGTTGAAGAGAACTATTCTGAGGTGATGGTCAACTTCTATCGCAGAATCGAGACCTACGATGCCACACGCCCTATCAGGGCTTGGATTCATACTTGTGTTAAACATCAGGTCTGGGCCTGTGAAAAACAGCGCCAGATTCATAACAATAAAGACTACGACAATGACATAGAGGACTACGAAGAAGAACTTTTGGCAGATGACCATGTAAGCGGCAATATGCTTGGCGTCGATAACTGGCGCGAGCACTACAATTCAGATATTGTCGCCGTCCTGGATGAGCTAAAACCTCGTCACCGAGATGCCCTGATACTCCAGGAAGCAGGCTATTCTCTTAAAGAGATTGCCGAGATTGAATTTGCTAAAGGCTCTCTCAAGTCCCCAAACATAGAAACAATCAAGAGCCGTCTAAGGTTGGCTCGTCAACACTTAAAAAATAATATCACAAAAGATGGTCAGCGAATACCTCGTCAAGCAGACACTCAAGATGTTTTATGAGATTGCATCCAAGCTCATACATCCGGGTTATCGACTTCCCCAAGGTGGGGAGCCGACGAGGATCATACGCACAGCTCTCCAGAGAATTGAAAAGAAATACGGTGCGCTGACCGCCCAGAGAGTTGTCGATTATGTCGTTTGCTCAGCACACGCTTTTAAGGACAGAGGAGCTAATTGGAAGCTTAACCAGGTCTTCGGTCCTAAATCTATTGAACGTTTCAACACAGACAAGGGGCGCGTCTATTATGAGAACAAATGGCTGGAATCCCAGGATTTAAGCAGGTCAATTCTGCTTAGCCTGATAGTTGATCGTAGCGAACACCCGAAAGCCAAATACATCTTCATACCGAGCGAGGAAGGCACCAAGTTAAGACTGCTTAACCGTCAGGTAGGATTTGTCATTTGCCAGACTTCTACGCTGGGGTGGTCGCCGTTGTCTGAGGCTTGCTCAGAGTGCGAATTTGTAGAAAAATGTAAGCAAGAAACCCAAAAGAAATATCCGGAAATATTTCGACTAAGAGTAGAATATGTCAACAAGCAATAAAACAAATGTGCTTTCGGAGGCTTTCATCGAAGACTTATTCGTCACTTGTATTGAGGACAGCTATATTCTTTCGGTGGTTTGCGATCATCTGGAGGAGGAGCATCTTCCGGACCGCAACACTGCTGCCGTGTTGAGAGCTTTCAAAGAATACTACCGGACTTACCGCCGAGTGCCCAATTACTCAATCATCCAGCAGAAGCTGGCCGGTAAGAATGGCGCATTACGATTCTGGAAGGAAGCCTACGACAACGGCGAAGCTTTTGCCACCGATGAATGTCTGGGCCTGCTGGAAGAATATTTGAAGCGCGTAGAGTTCCAAAAAATATATAAGAAAGCCGGAGAGATATATAACAAGGAAGGTTTGGAAAGCGCCCAGCAACTTCTGTCAAAGCATGTGGACTGGATGCGTACCTTCTCGCTCACCGAATCTACCTACACCGATGTAATTGATACCTTTACCACTCGTCACATTCAGAACCGAGCCAAGAACAATGCTCGTGGAGCAATCCGGGCAATCACTCGCTTCTATATTGATGAGCTGGACAATCTGAATCAGGACCGTGACTTACGAGGACAGCTTACTTGCATCCTCGCTCCGACCGGCGTAGGTAAAAGTCACGCCTCACGTTGGATAGGCTCTCAGGCTTGTATCGACGGTTTCAATGTCCTCCACTTCCAGTTGGAGGGTAGCCGTGAAGAAGTTGAAAACGCATACTCAGCTGCCTTGGTAGCTTGTAACGCATACAGCTATGAGAAAGGCTTCATCAAGGACAAGGACATGGATATGTTTGCCAAAGAACTTGAGGACATCGCTGGCAAACTGTTTGTCCGTAGCTATCCTAAATTCAATCAGCACGTTTCGACAATCAATATTAAAGAGGCCATCGCTGAGTTCCGTAAAAATTACAATGTCAAGCCTGACATTATCATCATCGACTCGATGGACCTTCTTACGGATTCATCCGGTAGAAAATATGGCGACAGTGGAGAACGTCTGAAACGCATCGCCGTAGCCAATGACCTCAAAGATATTGCCAGCGAAGAAGAGGTATGGGTTGTGGTCACGTACCAGGCCCGTATCGAGAATCCTGATTGGGTGAACGATGAGAAGAACGTGCTGACCGAATATTCGTCATCCGAAGCAAAAGGTATTGCACAGCCGTTAACCCATCTTATTACCCTCAACCAATCAGCAAACGAGAGAAGAGAAAAGACAATGCGCATACACGTAGCCAAGAGCCGGTTCTTCCCAAAAGGAGACACCATCAAAATAGCTACGGATTATGACCACGAAAGGTTCTTTGATCGCCAGCGCACAGCAAACCTCTAATACCAAATGATTTATGTATATAAGCAGAGAAGATAAAGAATATTTGATACGTGAGCTTCAGGCAGAGCTTCACGCAAGATTGGACGGTGGTCGCAAAAATATCATAGTCCCTGAGTGCGTTTGGTGCGGAAAGACTGGCGGTAAGCTTGGCATCTACGTTGGCCCGGAAAAGAATGGCAAAGTCTTTGGCATGGCTCACTGCTTTTCATGTGGCCGGACTTGCAAGGACATCAATAAGTTTGTCGAGGAGATTGGCCGCTCCGATCTCCAGATTCAAGATACAGTCAAATTCACTCCTGTCGAAGTACCTGAATTTTTCGGACTGGAAGAGGAGGAAATTGACGATGAACTCAACATCGTGGAAATGCCGGAATCATGGAAGCGATGTTATAAAAACCCATATCTCAAGTCTCGTGGATTTACTGCCGACGACTACGCTTACTTCCCAGTTGGCACTACTCGCGGACTGAATTTCAAGTTCGATGACTACGTAATCTTCCCCATATACGATGACGGCGACATCGTAGGATATGTTTCCCGTCATGTATGGAGTAAGAGTGACATCGATGAATATAACGACAAGGCTAAGCGCAATGGCAAATATCAGATTCGGCGCTACAACAACAGCACAGAGAATGATTTTGTGAAGCTCTTGTATAATTACGATGCGGTCGTTGAGGATGAAACCGATACCGTGATATTGGTTGAAGGCGTTTTCGATGTGATCGCATTGACTCGCAAACTGGATTTATATGACAACCATCGCATAGTACCGGTTTGCACATTCGGCAAGAAGATTAGCGACACCCAGATTTATAAGCTGCAAAGCAAGGGCGTTCAGGACATTATAATTGGCTACGATACAGACGCATCCGATGCAATCAACGTGGCCGCAGACAAATTGAACGAGTATTTCGACAATGTGATGATTGCCAAGCTCGTAGGTGAAGGCAAAGACTGGGACGAAGCTGATTTCTGGTCAATCTATGACACCTTCTCAGAATCTCTCTATACCCCGATTGAATATAAACTGAGCAACGTAGATGGCAAAATCTAATCGAATCACAGAGCTGTACGATTGGCTGGATAGCAATAAAATCCAGTATTCCGTTGTCGATTCAGATGTCATAGAGATTCCTGAGTTCGGCAAAGCGTACTTTCAGGACACTGAGCGGTCCTCTTATAATTCCATATTCCGCAAAGATATTGACGGCAACCTGATTTTCAACAGTCTGGTGCGTCCTGAAGAACTGCTGAATGATGGTATCGAATACATCATCTTCAAGTTTGGGGACAACTTTTACTATCACAATGTCAACAACGAGTTCACACTCAACATCTTAAAATATGTTGGCAAACGAACTGAGCTGAAACACAATATCCCATTCGTCAATCTGGGTGTGCATACTCCGTTTGAACTGCTGAACGGTAGCTTCATGCCGGAGGAGTGGATTCGCAAAGCCAAATACCTCGGTCATACAGGGCTGGGGGTATGCGACTATAATACTATGGCCGCTTGCTTTATCTTCCAGAAAGAGTGTGATGCCGCCGGTATCAAGCCAGTCTTCGGTTACTCCCTTACCGTGGAGGCTGAGGGTTTCAAGTTTGGTGCCAAGGTGTATGTGCAGACGCAGCGCGGATTTCGCAATCTTCTTCGCATCCAGAAAGCCATCATGGTTGATAATGTGGAGAACAAAACGATTGATATTTCCGAGCTTCTGAACCGGGCCGAGGGCAATGCTTTAGTGCTTGACAAATACGCTCCAGTATCTTTCGCTGACCATCTGGATGTGGTTGATACGTTGGCGCGGGCTTTTGACCGGATTTACTACCAGGTTGATCTCTCCGAATACAAGGCTGAGCGCATTGACATTAAAGTATTGGAGGCCACTAAAGCCTACTTCCATAATTGGTATCGAAACGAGTATATGCCGCGTCCCATATTACTCAGCGATTGCTACTATCTTGACCAGTCAGATGCCAAGAATAAGATCATCCTTAATAAGGTTGCAGAGGGCGCCGCACATGAGCAGAGCAATGACCAGTATTTCAAAGATGCGGATGAGCATTACGCGCTTTTCGAGGCCCTGTTTGACAGCAACGCCTGGAATGTTGACTTCCTGTTCAAGGAGTGCGCGGCCAATACCTTTGAGATTGCCAATCACGCAGAGGGCCGTATGGACACCACCAGAAACTATATGCCCAAGTACGACATGACTCCCGAAGAGAAGGAAAAGTATGGCACCACTCACAATATGTTTAACCAGATTCTTGAAGAGGGCCTTCAGCGCTTAATTCCTGAGAGCCGCAGAGAAGAGTATCGCAAGCAGATGGAGTATGAAAAATACATCATCGAATCCACTGACAATGTGGATTACCTTCTTGTGCAGTATGATACCTGTAACTGGGCTCGCAGAAACAACATATTTGTAGGATGCGGGCGTGGCTCAGCCGCCGGTTCTCTTCTTCTCTACTTACTTGGAATCACCCTTATAGACCCTATCAAATATGGACTCATCTTTGAACGCTTCCTCCTCCCGGAACGTGCCGGACTCGCCCCAGCTGACACCACAATTATCGGCGAAGATATTGAAAGTAATCACTTCGTCGAACTTCATGTTGAAGGCGGCAGAAAAATTCTTCTGGACGCCGACGCGGAGCTCTTGGTTAGACGCGATGGGTGTGAAGCCCCAATCAGAGTCTATGCCGACGAACTGCAAATAGATGACGACATCATCTTTGACAACAAAGACATTCTTTTTACAATCAACGAGTTATAATTATGGTACTTACAGATGAAATGAGTCGTGCCTTCCAGATCATTGAGGAAACGACTGACTGCCTTTTCATCACAGGCAAGGCAGGCACCGGGAAGACCACATTCCTGAAGTACATAGTTGAACACACCCACAAGAATCTTATTGTAGCCGCCTCAACGGGGATAGCGGCCATCAATGCCGGTGGTGTGACGTTACATAGTCTGTTTGGAATCCCCTTTGAGCCGCAGGGTCCGAATATGCCTATCAAGGGCAAGCTTTATCAGGACAAGTTCAAACTCTTCCAGATGCTTGACACCCTCATTATTGATGAGGCAAGTATGGTGCGTCCGGATGTACTGGATTATGTGGACCGTAAGCTTCGCCTGTATCGCCTCAACGAGCTTCCTTTTGGAGGAGTTCAGGTTATCTTATTCGGAGACCTCTTCCAGCTTCCTCCGGTCATCAAGAAGAATGATGCAGAAATCCTTCAGCAGTGGTATCGCGGCAATTATTTCTTCCACTCTCACGCCCTGAGAGAGGTTGGCTTCCATATCATCGAGCTCACTCAGGTATTCCGTCAGAGCGATGAGCGTTTCATCAATATGCTTAACCGCATTAGAGAGTATCAGCTCCTCCCGATGGACATTGAAGACCTCAGTGAACTTCGTGATAACCGCGAGAGCAAAGATTTCTCAACCCATGCAATCCACATCTGCTCCCTTCGCCGTGATGCTGACAAAATCAACGACCAGATGATTGGTGAAGCTACCCACATGTTCCCGGCGGTCTTCAAGGATGCTTTCAACCAAAAGAACGCCCCATGCGATCTTAACCTCAAATTAAGAGAGGGTGCGCGAGTAATGACTCTTGTCAATGATTCTCGACAGGGTTTCTACAATGGCTCTATGGGTACGATCACATCTATCACCCAGGCTAAAATAGGAGTCATGCTGGATGACGGCCATGAGGTTACAATCGAGCCTTTCACATGGGTTGACCGCGAATATCAGGTCAACGGCAACGAGATAAAAACCATCGAGAAAGGAAGCTGTACCCAGTTTCCCCTTACTTTAGGCTGGGCCATCACGATTCATAAGAGCCAGGGCCTGACATTCGACAACATTGTCATTCATTGCCCCTACGTCTTCGCGCCCGGTATGCTCTATGTGGCCCTGAGCCGATGCACTTCGATGGAAGGCATCATAACTGATTTCTTTATCAGCCGCAAAGCTATCAAGGTAGATAAAGAATTGCTGGCTTTCAACAAGGTCTGCCAGACCAACGACAACAAATTCAATCTGGACGTGTATCGTGCCCTTTGTAGATATATGGGATATGAAAATAACTAAAGTCAAAATTCATCACACCGATACGCCCGTCACGGCCATCGACTGCTTCGTGGATTCCGGCTATGTCAAGAAAGAACATGGCTCACTCCCTGATGTGGACAACGACTTTCAGTCCGACAAGCGTCAGGAGGTTAAGGAATACATCGAGCGTCGTTACAACCATGACGGCAAACAGCGTGTGTTTTCAGCCGGTACCTTCACAACACTGAAGGCCAAGGCCGTAATCAAGGATGTCGCTCGTACAATGCGCATTAGCCCATCCTTGGTTAACTATCTTACAGCCATTTTTGAAGATGACGGCGCAAGCTATACTGACATCTTCAAGCTGGCCGCTACCAACCGAAAGGTTGCAAAATTTATTCACGATTATCCTCAGCTTTTTGAGGATATTCGCACCCTGATGTTTCAGCCTCGCTCCAGCTCCGTTCACGCATCCGCGCTTCTCGTAACACCGGATGACATGGATGGCGAAGATGTTGAGTGCTTTGATTTCGTTCCCATCAAGAAGGTCGATGACATTTTGGTCAGCGAGAACAGTGGTTATGACTTGGATGAGCTGGGGCTGCTTAAAAATGACTGTCTTGCTACAAAGGAGCTTTCCAAGCTTCACCAGACATTCGACTTAATCAACGAACACTACGGCGCCAACCTTACAATGGAAGGCGTTGTAGAAAGTGACCTCTCCGATGAGCGCACCTATGAGCTGCTTCGTCAAGGCTACACGCAGAATGTTTTCCAGCTTTCTTCCAGAGGCATGACGAAATTCCTCGTGGAGATGCAGCCGTCATGTATTCACGATATAATCGCCGCTAATGCTCTGTATCGCCCGGCTACACTGGAGAATGGCTCAACCGAAGCTTATGTGGACCGTAAGCAAGGTCTGGTGGCCCCCACATATCTTTGGGGAACTTACAATGCCCTCAACGATACCTTTGGCCTCATCACATATCAGGAGCAAGTTGCCCAGATTGCCCGCGAGGTTGGCGGCTTCTCGTTAGGCGAAGGTGTGAAGCTCGTAAAGTTCATCTCCAAAAAGAAGACTGAGAAGATTCAGGCCATGCGTGATAAGTTCCTCAAAGGAGCTGAAAAGAACGGGTGCCCCATTGACGATGCAATTTCAATCTGGCAGCAGATCGAGGCTTGCGGTTCATATCTGTTCAATAAATCTCACGCCACGGCCTACGCCGTCACTTCATACATTGGTGCATATCTCAAAGCCCAATATCCCACCGCTTTCTATACTGTTGCGCTGGAGTGGGCCGACGATAAGGAACTTGTACCTATCATGTCTGAGATGGAGGCTTGTAGCAAAGCTAAGGTGGTGGCTCCGGACATCAACAAGAGTGAATCCAATTTCTACACTGACTATTCTACCGACCAAATATTCTGGTCTCTCTCCAGAATTAAAATGGTGGGAACCAAGGCCGTTGATTGGATTGTCAATGAGCGTAACAAAAATGGAGAGTTCACCAGCATCATCAACTTTATTGAGCGTATCTTTAAGTACAAGCTGAAGAAATATCAGTATTGGGATGACCCTGACAACGAGGATGAAGTTCAGCGCTGTCCGGTGAACGCTCGCCATGTCCTCAACCTTATTCTTGCCGGTTGCTTCGACCATGTAGAACATGCGCTCTCAGTAGTCGAGAGATACGCAATCGTTGAAAAAGCCGCCGAGACTCTTGGCTTTGAAATCAAGCCGAAAGATTTCCCTGAAGATTTGATTGGCAAGCACTACTTCTGGTCTCAGCAGCAAATCAAGGTGTCCGGCCTGGGTGCTATCGACTATAAGCGTATCTACGACAATAGCGCTATCAAGGACCAGATTAAGGGCCGTGCATCCTATACAACTCTCAAAGACACTCTCAGTGATGATAAGGATGGCCGTAAAGCTGCAATCGCCGCTACGATTGTAGAAATGGAGGAGAAGAAATTCACCAGTAAGAAAACCGGCGAACAAGAGGTGTTCTGCAAGGTTACGCTCCAGCAAAACAACGATATGGCAGAACTGGTAATCTGGCCGGAAGAATATCGCAATGCGAGAGCCCTGCTTATCGGTGCTAAAAACAAATTGATAATCTGTATGGCTCAGGTCAAGTACAGCGACTATGTGGGTCATAATAATCTCCAAATGACACGTAACAATCTCATAGAAATAATATGAGCAAGAAAATCTATTTCATCCCCACAATCGTATGTGTTGTCGGCCCTTCAGGTTGTGGCAAAACGACAATGGCCCGCTTCATAGAAAAGGCCCTGGGAATCCCCATGCTGGTGTCTTACACCACCCGTCCTAAAAGAGAGGGCGAGATAGAAGGCGTCGATCATCATTTCGTTACAGAAGCTGAGATGCCGCCTCAAGACCAGATGCTTGCTTACACCAATTTTGGTGGCTATCATTACTGGATGCCTTTCTCGGAAATCCCTTATGAGCACCCCGGCATTTGCACCTACGTCATTGATGAAAAAGGGTTGCAGATGCTCAAAGAAAAGTATTCCGATCAGTTTGGAATACTGAGCGTTCTCATCAAACGTGACAGGGCCTTGCTCGAAAAACAAGTTGGCGCCGACCGCGTACAGCGTGACCTCGACCGCATTACAATCACTGAAGAAGAGTACAATGCGGTTATCGAAAATAACAACCGCGTAGAAGACTTCTTAGCAGAATCACTTCACATATACCAAAACTTATTCTCTTGAATCATGGCAGCTCCTTCACAAGAAAACCCCATATTGGTAGCGTTCACTCTTGACTTTGAGACCGGTGGCCTCAAATGCCAGTCATGCGCTTGCACCCAGATTGCAATACACGCAACCCGCCTCGATACATTCGAGAAAATCGGCTCCTACGTGAGCTACATCGCCCCTTACAATCTCAAAGAGGTTGCCGGAGCTACTAAGAAACGCAAAGTCCTCAAGTCCAAATACGACGATGACGATGCAACCCCTATGACCTATGAAGCCAAGGCGCTGGAATATTCTGCTATCACAATGGATATGCTGGAAAGTCTTGGCAAACCTATCGAAGTTGTTGCTCAGGAGGTACTCCAGTTCATCATCGACAACACCCCCAAATGTCCCAGAAACATGAAGCCTTTCCTCATCGGCCAGAACATCGGTTTCGATGAAGGGTTCTTCTGTCAGATGATGGAATATGCCGGGATTATGAATGAAGTCAAGAAAGTCCTCCGTGGTCAGGAAGACTTCTACGGTAACTGGCATCCCCTCTGCCTCGATACTATCATCCTCGGCCAGCTGGCATTATGCCATCAGCCCAACATCAGCTCTTATAAGCTGGAAATCATGTGTGAGAATCTGGGCATTGAGCTTGACGATGCACACGATGCAGACGCAGACGTTTCAGCAACGACCAATGTAGCCGCTGTACTTACTCAGCGCATGAGAAGCGTTGGAGGTGAGTATGAAGGCGATGACCTGGCCGTATCGAAAGCCGAGAAATCCCGCAAACACTTCAAAATATAACACTATGGCAGAGCAAACCCAAGAAGGCTCTTACAGTACAATCAATGAGCCGACCGTCCAATTCCGCGTCAACTCCGACCGCATTGTGCGTGAAATCATCAACCCGGACATCAATCAGACACTGGTCCACATTTCCGGCTATGACCTCCAGATTAACTTCAATATGCAGTATCTCAAATCCATTGAAGATGTGGAAGCTGCATGTGGTGGAATTGCCCAGTTGTTCCGCGATATGATCATGGAGCAATTACTGGGACACAATAAACAATCAGAGTGAATTTTGACTATTCGTTAATGAAGAGTGGACGAACTAACCGACGCTCTTGATTAACGAATAGCTCACAATGGAAAATAGTAATAACCAACTTACTGATCAGGAAAAACTTTTCTGTGACCTCTACGCTAATGGTGAGGCTCCATTTGGAGGCAACGCTGCAAGATGTTATCAGGAGGTTTTTAACGATAAGACACGCCTGGCAAAAAGCCGGGCTGTCCAGATGTTAGCTCGTCCGGAGATTCAGACATACCTGAAGTCTCTTGACGAGCTGCCTTATGAGGAAGCGAAATATATAAAGACTTTCCTCCGAGAGAATCTTACCAGTATTATCGCAGAGTGCTCCAGCGGAGAGTTTAGAGACCGCAAAGGAACATTACTGTCCCCGGCAGCTTTACGTAGCGTAGCTGTCAATGCTTCCAAGGCCCTGATGGAATTGTACCCTGTGAAAGAAGCTCAGGTTAGCAAAATCAATATTGATGGTGGCAATGGAGAAGGCGGTATCACTTTCAATGTAATCATGCCCCAGCAAACCGAACAGGACAAAAAGGAGGTGTAAGATGCTGGAAACGATTTTGTCGATTGTAGGTAGCTTAGGAGGTCTTACAGGCGTTGTCTCCCTTTTCTATATTAAACAAGAACGTAAATCTAAAGAGTTGGATAACGAAACCAAAGACCTGAACAATGAAGCCAAGCAGTCCGATGAGTGGCGTAAACTTTATGAAGAAGAACGTGCTTGTTTCCGTTCAGCCCGTCAGGAATATGACGCTACCATCAAAGAAAAGGACGAGAAAATTGATTCACTTTATGCTGGAATCTCCAATCAGCGTAACCAAAAGGTAGAACTGCATAACAAAATAGCAGAAATGACTGTCGAGCTTACAAAGCTCAAAATGCTCAAATGTGAAGTCGTTAACTGCCTTAATCGCAAACCTCCGACAGGATATTAACATGAAACCAGGGGACAAAATTCTAATTCTCCCGTCACAATCTTTAATAGATTTGAGACTGGAGGCGTTGGCCGGACTTAGTGCGACCATTGTAAAAGTCAATGGTACATTCGACCATATCAAAGGATGTTGGGTCATGCTTCCAGTAACATTTCTTGGCGAACGAGAATGGTACATCCCCTATAATTCCATAGGAATATGAAATTCAACTCTTTCTTTGGCGGGTGCCTGACTACCCTGATTGTGGTTGCAGGCGCCGCTTTGATTTATCATGGGTGTCAAAAGACCTCAGACTCAATAACAACTGAGGAGACTATTGATGTAACCCGTGATACCATCCCAGTGTTTATTGACACGCCCATACTGAAAGACAGCACGGTCCTTCGGTATGTGACGGTCCCTGTACCTGTGCAAGACACGATATGGACACACGTTGCTGACACGCTTAAAACTGACAGTGTAAATGTCGTTCTCCCAATCACCCAGAAGATGTATCAGGATTCCACTTACCAAGCTTGGGTAAGCGGATATATGCCTGCTCTTGATAGTATTAGGGTATTCCAGCCGGTCACTACAATCACACGAACAATTACCAACACCCAGATTAAATATAAAACTAAAAGATGGGGGCTGGGAGTTCAGGCAGGCGTTGGGTTTACCTCCACAAAAGTTGAACCGTATATCGGTATTGGAGTGACTTATAACATTTTTTCATGGTAATTCTCACCCCACCAGAATAATTCAAGGCTATTCTTAAATGAAAAATAATTTCAAGGAAATGAAAAAACATATAGTTGAACTTTACGGTAACGGTCACGGTATCGACACTCTTGGGAAATGCTCCCCGGACAAAAGCTTACGCGAGTACAAGAAAGCCCGTGAGCTGGTGCGTGACATAGTAGCTAAGCGTAGAGCTATGGGCTACGATGCTCGTATCTTAGTGCCCGAAGAGACCGATGTGCCTCTGAAAGAGCGTTGCCGTAGAGTAAATGCAATATGCAACCAGTACGGCAAGGACAACGTAATCTTTATTTCCGTACACTGTAACGCAGCAGGCGCCGATGGTAAATGGAAAACCGCAGGCGGTTGGTGTATCTACACGTCGCCAGGGCAGACCAAGGCCGATAAACTGGCCACTTCAATATGGAACGCTTCTCAGGAGGTTCTGAAGCCTTATAAAGAGCGTTTCGCTATCCTCCAGGCTAAGGGCGCATACGACAAACGACAGGTGCCTATTCGTGCAGACTGGAGTGATGGCGACCCGGATTACGAAGCACGTTTTGCAGTCCTGACCGGAACCAAGTGTGCCGCCGTCCTGACTGAATCCCTTTTCCAGGACAATAAAGCAGACGTTGATTTTCTGCTTTCCAAGGAAGGCCACGACGCCATTGTTGACCTGCACGTCAAAGGCGTTGACAACTACGTCAAATCACTTTAACTCACAACCTATATGGAACTGAACATTATCGACCGCATCTACATTCCCTCGATTCTCCCTGCTGAGAATACCTTCATAGATTTCAACATGAAGCGTGGAATCATCAAAAAGGTAGCGCTTACCGAAGCCGACGCCGAGAAATATCACATTCAGGAAGACGCTGAAAACAAGCGTACCACCTGGGACCCCAAGATTGACCGCGAGAATCCTCTCGTCGTGGATTTCTCCCGTGAGGAGCTTGCTTACCTCAAGAAGGCGTGTGAAAAGCTCGCCGACACACCGGCCCCCGACAATCTGTGGGGAACCGTAGAGAAGATCTACGCTGCCACCCAGCCTACCGCATAACTTTTCTTGCTCCCGTTTATATCCATAAATCCAGAGGCGCGTCCAAGTGAATTGGGTGCGCCTCAATTATTTCTATAAGGCTATTTTTAACCTCTTGAAGATTGTATCGGGCTATTCTTCATAAAAAGAAATTATGAAAAAAGAGTTCGATAAAACTACGAGAGGCAAGGCGATAGGCTTCCTTATATGGTTCAGAAACCAGTATGGTGTTTGGACCCAGGACACATATTATAAGATGGCCGAAAAGTACGGCCAATGCAATTATGGAACTTGCCGAAATATGATTTTGGAGTTAGTCAAGGCCGGATATATCACAGTCTGGAATGACGGAACTCGGCAGCGTCGTTTCTATCTTGACGCTAAGAAATACAACGAACTGGTCAACCCATATATCTTCCAGAAGAATGATCCCAGGACTGAAGGCGCCAACTAATCTAAGGATTGACTTCGCACCCTCTCCACGACAGTTCGAGGTTTGGAAGAATCTTCAGCCAGAATGTCCGGAATGTGGAGGACAAGTTATTCAAATCCAAAGTGGTATAGATAGGAATGGCAATCCTGTCTATAAATCAGTGTGCTCAAAATGCGGTAACGACAATATCCCCCAGGTCATTTTATGCGGTGGAGCTGCGGGCGGGGGCAAGTGCCTAAATATCAATAGCAAAGTATGTACTCCATTTGGTTTTAGGCCCCTCAAAGACTTAAAAGTTGGAGATATTGTCTCTAATCCTATGACTGGTGGCCAGCAAAGAATTATCTGGATTCACCCCCAAGGCAAGTTTCCATTTTATCGGATTCATTTTGTAGATGGAACTTCTACAGAATGTTCAGAAGGCCATTTGTGGAGATGCCATAAAAGTAGCAATAAAACCAAACGTAGAATCTTTAATACAGAGTATTTTGCTTTAGTTGGAGACGATAACATTTGGACTACAAAGGATATGTATGAGTGGTATCGAAGAAAAAAAATTAACAAAGATAATACGGGCAAACATTTGATAATACCGCTTACAGAGCCTGTGGAATTTACTGTTGGCAATAGCCCACGACCGATAGACCCTTACATATTAGGGGCCTTGATTGGAGATGGTTGTATGTCAAATACAGCTTTATCTCATGGCTTTGTTCAAATGACCACTATGGACGAAGAAATCCGTGACCGTTTTAAGGAGGCAGGATATGACATGTCTCATAGCTACCAAAATGCAGATAGCCGTGGCATCACATATTATATCAGAGATTCTAAATTGATTCAACAACTTTTGGAACTTGGAGTGGCTGGAAACAAATCTCAAGACCATTTTATTCCAAGAAGTTATATGTACGCACCCATATCAGAGCGTATAAAACTTATGCAAGGACTCATGGACACTGATGGCTATGTTGATAAACGCGGGCACATGAGCTATACATCTATAAGCAAACAACTTGCAGAAGATGTGGCTTGGATAGTCCGATCTCTCGGTGGAGTGGCAACTATAACGAATAACACTGCCGGGTACCGTCATAAAGATGGGACGTTCCATAAATGCAACGACGCATGGGATGTCCAGATACGATCAAATTGGGGGGCTAAACTTTGCGGTCTTACCCGAAAAAAAGAACGAGCCAGACCTGATTTTAATGGAGGCGTATCTAAACTTGGCAAACGTATTACAGATATAGAGTACATAGGAGAACAGGAAAGCTTTTGTATTACGGTCTCAGACCCTATGGGGTTGTATATAACCGATAACTTCACCGTAACCCATAATTCATATCTCGGCTCTTGTTGGCTCATAAGTTCGTGCATCCGATGGCCCGATATGCGTATGGTTGTGGCCCGTAAGACTCTCAAAAGTCTTCGTGAATCCACTTGGAACACCATCCAGGCCGTTGCTAAATCATGGGGGCTGGAAGAACAGGTTCACTACAAAATCAACAACCTCTCCGGAGAAATGATATTCTGGAACGGTTCCCGAATCATTATGAAGGAGATGGCGTATTCTCCCAGTGACCCTGACTATCTCCGTTTCGGTTCTTCAGAGTTCAGTGGAGCTTTCGTAGATGAGGTCGGTGAAGTTGATCAGCGCGGTGTGGATGTGCTGTTCTCTCGTATTCGTTGGAAAGTAGCTGATACATTCAGAGTACCCAAAATGTTGATGTCAACCAACCCCTGTCTGGGATGGGTGCGTGACCGTTTTGTGCTGGATGAGAACGCAGAGCCGGTGGTTTGTCGGCCCAATGAAATGTACATTCCCTTCAGCGTTTACGATAATCCTGATAAGAACTTTGTGAACGCCTATGTATCGGCCCTCTATAAGATTTCAGACCCAAGCGTAAGGGAGCGCCTTCTGTTTGGTAACTGGCTGTATGTCGATGTCAATGATGCAGCCTGCTACTGGAAATTTGACGGCGCCAAGCACCTTATTGACGGTTTGAGAGATACCAAATACAACCCGTTAAAACCGCTCATCCTCAGTTTCGACTTCAACGTAGCTCCATACATGAGCTGTCTCATCGCCCAGTTGGACTATGAGAATAAATACGTCTATGTCCTGGAAGAAGTGCGCGGTATGCCGGAGGACAAGGAAAACAATACTCCAAAGTTCGCTGAAAAAATTCGGCAAAAACTGTTACTGATGGGCCATACAGGAGGCGTAATTGTCACCGGCGACCCTGCTGGATTACAGCGTAACACAACAACTGAAGAGGGCGTTAATAATTACACCATCCTGATGTCCATACTTCGCATGAGCCCTCAGCTCCGCGCTCAAAAGAAACTTCTCAGCAAACAGCCGTCCCAGATTACACGTCTGGAATTTGTCAACAATATCTTTGACGGCTATCAGGGCTGGACGATTCTTATTGACCTCAAATGCCGTAAGCTGATAGAGGATTTGATCAACCAACGCAAGGAAATGGATGGGTCAAAATCTAAAGCAAAAATTATGGACCCCAAGTTAGGGGTTAAATACGAAAAGTATGGTCACTTTTCAGACACCCTCGACTACCTTTTGGTACTATTCTTAAATGAACCTTGGAGGAAATTCAATGCCACCGACAGCTCCGGTATAACGACTTTCTCAGGCACTCCTATCTACGGTTCCTTTGATTATTAAAAATCAAGAGACGATGTATTCAAGATTCCTCAACAACACCGACTACATGAGTCAGATTTCCGATGAGCTGTTTGAGCAGCTTATTCGAGGTCAGCAAATTCGTGTAGAACAAGCCGAAGAAGCTGCCGAAGTCTCTATCGTGGAATACCTTACCGACAACTATGAAGTAGAGAAGGCCCTGGAAGTCGGCAAAAAGCTTCGTGACTACAACCCCCATATCACATATCCAGTAGGTGTTCACTTCTACTATGAAGGTAAAATCGTAGAGGCGCTTCGGTCTATCAACGGCATTAAGACCCCAGCCCTTGTCGATTACTGGAGAGAATGTGAAGACGTTGAGCGGAGGTCTCAGGAGTCAATTCCTAATTACTCCCAGCTTCTCAACTATCACCCCGGCGATTTAGTTGCTTTCTCAGGAGTCGTATATGAGTGCCTGGAGCATAATGGCTTTGATTATGCGGACATTCGCATCCCAGGGATTTCCGCTTGGGAGCCTATTGAGACCTCTCCCTGGGAACCTAACGTTGAGTATGCAGAATGGGATGTGGTTTCGTGGGAAGGCCAGTTCTTCGCTCTCCTTTCCCTTAATGACATTGACCTTACGGTTAATCCTATGGAATCCGACAACTGGGGTCTCATCGGTCAGTATGACCCGGAATACGCCTACGAGTTCAAGGACACAGAATACGTAGAGTATGAGGGGCGCGTATGGATTCCTACGATGTCTCCCGTTGCTGACACGCTTAAAGAGGGTTACAACTTCTGTTTTCACGACCCGCGTAACCCAAATATCAAAAAGCACATGATCAAAATCGCGCTGTACGAGCTGCACAAGCTCATATCGCCTAATAATGTGAGCCAGGCCCGTATTACGGACTATGAAGCTACGATGCAGTGGTTGCATGATGCTAACCGATGCAAAATCAATCCTCAGATTCCACGTAAGCTGGATGAGGAGAAGAAGCCGGTTAGCGAGATTGCAATGGCCACTTTCCAGCGCGATTATGACCCACAAAAAAATCCGTGGCAGATATAGTGCGACCGCCCGGAACAACCCCGACAAGGTGCAAACCCCGACCTCCCTGGCCGGGTTTGTTTTTCGGGTTATACATAATCGAACATATTGACCGTATGGTCCATGTAAGAGCGTTCAATCTCCTTCAAACTGGTTCCAGCCATCTTCGCTACCACGATAGGAGGGATTTTCTTCTGGGCGATAGCAATGGAGATAGCTGAGTGCCGGAACACGTATGTGGTCAGTGTGTCATTGAAGAACGAAATCTTCAGATGCGAAGCGACTTTCTTCAGGAAAGTGTTGATCATTCCCAGCATGGCGTTACAACGATTATAGCGCTTATGGTACTGGTCCGGGTCTGACAAGTCCCATGACCGATTGTTGTCAGAGAAGGGGAGGATGTACCCAGCCTCGCTCTTACCCTCATATTTTTTGATGATGGCCATAGCCTTCTCGCTGATGGGACAGCGCACAAACGACTTCAGGGCGTTGGCACTGTTCTTCTTCTTGATGGGCAGATACTCTATATAATAGCCCTTATCACACTTCCGGATATTGCTCCATTTCATGTTGAGAATGTCGATAGGGCGAGAATATAGGTAGAACATCAACAAGCAGGTGTCGATGTAGAGCCGCTTATAGAAGGCATTGTTTTTACACTTCAGAACGATTTTTGCGAGGTCAAGCTTTTCTACTTGCTGAATCTGCTTCGGACTGAGGCTGCAAACGCCCTTATTAAGCGCTGTAAGCTCTTCAAACGTCTTCACTGGAGTGTTGTCCATATAGCGATAAGTTAGAGGCACAGAGGCCAATCCTTTGCGAATGGCGATGTTGTGGGCCCGCTTGAAGTATTTCATCTGGTCAAGGTAATTAGGGCCTCTCAGCGTCCTCAGATAATCTCCAAAGAGCTGGAACTCTCGGTCACTTATCTTGCAGACAGGAGTACGGATGAGGTGCTTGGATTGCTTACGCTCATTCTCTCGCTCCAGATGATGAAGGAGCCGGACATAGGTTTGGTAGTTTGCGGAGGGGAGCTTGTTAGCATAGCCGTTACGATATTCATTAATGATAAGATGAAGAAACCATTCCAGCGTCTTGTCATCTTTGGAGACCGGCTTGCCTGCCTTGGACTGCTCCACCAGATCCCAGAAGTCTGCAACTGACGCTGGGGAGTTTTCCTCGATGATGTGATTGCACAGCTCTTCGATTTTCTCTAACAGAGCGTTGTTTGCTGTAGCGTTACGTGAACGTGGCTCGAATCTTTGTTTCTTGGAATTAAACTTAACGAGATCCGGGTCCGCTAAGTCTCCGACTCCGATAAAGGTTATTGCCCGTGGATGATACTGAGAGCTGCCGGGCATCTTGGCACAGACCCTCAGATTTTGTTTGGTTTTTCCGGCGTTCTTGTACACTCGGAAAGAGATTGAGATTCTGGACATACCAATTTGTTGTTATCCAGTTACTTACCTCTTACATAAACTCCAAGGGGTGATACATAAATTTCTTGAAGATTATGCCATCTGAAACGAACTGCGAAAAATTTGCTGTTAAGTAAAAAAAATCGTAAGTGTCAGTGTTTCAGTCAAATAAAACCCCTAACCATTGTTAAGATGATTAGGGGTTTTATGTACTTGTTGCCTTGGAAGGATTCGAACCCTCACAGGCGGAACCAGAATCCGACGTGCT
>ERZ836877.174-NODE-174-length-112304-cov-19.758706_pt1 | contig 112304 bp, 145 predicted proteins | sample MGYA00519469_ERZ836877 | MGnify/ENA primary metagenome ERZ836877 (study PRJEB31850, sample SAMEA3708809) | human gut metagenome | biome: human gut; feature: human-associated habitat; material: faeces | place: China | collected 2014 ...
GTGGGGGAAAACAAGAGTTTTCCCCCACAAGCAACACATTGTCTTTGTTGAGCCTATCCTCCGAAACAGTCCGGTGGACTGTTTCGGAAGCACACTACACCGCTAAATTATAGTTTCCGACAGAAAAATCCCCCTTCCAGCGAAGGGGGATTTAAAATTACAGGGACTTAATAATGGTTCCCATCAGGCCAGGAACAGCACTGATAGCATTGGATTCGTCGGTGTCGATATGCATAGCGTCAGCAAACTTGTCGCTGACTCTGATAACTACGTCGCCCAGGATCGCGTTTCTGCCGTCGGTGTTGGTCTTTACCCAAACGATGTCCTTGTTCTTTACGCCAAGCTTCTCAGCAGTCTCGGGTGTGAGGTGGATATGGCGCTTTGCTACGATAACGCCCTCCTTGATCGTTACCTCGCCTGCCGGACCTCTCAGTGTACATCCCGGAGTACCTGCGATATCGCCGCTCTCGCGGATAGCAATGCCAAGACCGATGGAGCGTGCGTCGGTAGCGGAAAGCTCTACCTGATCAGCTGAACGGCACGGACCCAGTATGCTTACGTTTGCAAGCTCCTTCTTCGGGCCAACTACTGTAACGCGCTGCTCGCTCGCGAACTGACCGGGCTGGGAAAGATCCTTCTTCTTGGTGAGCTGAGCTCCCTTGCCGAACAGAGCCTCAAGGGTCTCCTGTGTCACATGCACGTGTCTTGCAGATGTTTCGATAAGTACTTCATTCTCTGCCATTTTATTTTCCTCCGATAATTAATTAATGCAGCGGCTGCTGCCGCCTCTGTTTCGATTATACAACTTTTTTCTGAAAATTGCAATAGGTATCTTGCTTTTAACTTAACTTTCATCTGTGATGGATTTTTTCGGTTGAAAAGTTGAAAAAAGAGTGATAATACATAAGGTCACCTCTAAAAACCTCATGTGAGCGAAAATGGGCAGTGCGCGCCATCTTCGTCTGTCAACGAGCGAAATTTCTGATGTGACGGCGTCCATGCCGTCACTCGGTTATTTCGCTCTGCAACATCGTGTTGCACCTCCTCGTAAGGCATACAGCCTTACTTCGTCGGCTTTCCTAGAATCTGGCACACCCTGCCCATTTTTGCTTTTCACACCGGTTTTTAGAGGTTCCCACATAAAAATGCAGAATCTAAGAAAATAATGCACAAATGCATACCAAATCAATGCTGTTTTGTGATACAATTGAATAGAGATAAGTTGCAAAATCAAAACACATGTGATAAAATATAAAAGGGGGTGCGGTAATTTGAAGAAGATATGCGGCAACTGTTTTTCAAGGATAAGCGGGAATGTCTGCCGGAAATGCGGTCATGTCAATGTCCGCACCAGCGCGGAGTATGACGCGCTGCCGGTGGGGACGCAGCTCCGCGGACGTTACACGGTTGGGAAGCTGATGGGCAGGGGCGGTTTCGGAATGATCTATCTCGCCTACGACGAGCAGTCCGACAAGACTGTCGCGGTCAAGGAGTTCTTCCCGGACGGTACGGCGGTCCGTTCTCAGGACAACATCACCGCAGAGCCTATGACCACGATCCAGCAGGAGAACTACGGCGAAGGGCTGGAGCGCTTCTTCCGCGAGGCGGAGATTATTTCAGGATTCCCGGAGTGCTCCGAGCTTATCGGGATATACGATGTGTTCCGCGAAAATGGCACGGCGTATTACGCGATGGAGTTCGTCCACGGAGCTTCGCTGAAAAGCTACGCCGAGACCAGCAGCGCAATCTCCTCGGCGCAGGCGGTCTACATAGCGCAGAAGCTGCTGCCGTCGCTCCAGATACTGCACCAGCGCGGAGTTATCCACCGCGACGTTTCGCCGGACAACATAATGCTGTGCGCGGACGGCTCCGTTAAGCTGATAGATTTCGGTTCCGCGAGGTATATTCAGGACAGGACGTGCAGCATGTCCGTGATACTGAAACAGGGTTTTGCACCGCTTGAGCAGTACCAGAGGAGGGGCGCCCAGGGCGGCTGGACGGATATCTACTCGTTTGGTGCGTCGCTGTTCTACGCCATGACTCTTGTAACTCCGGAGGATCCGCTGACACGGCTTGAGGACGACAGCGACTTTGAATTCCAGCTTCATGGGATAACGCCTTCGCTGGCTGAGATACTGAGGAGATCCTGCAATGTGCGCCGGGAGCTCCGCTACCAGAACGCGGAGGAAATGCTGGGAGCGGTGTCAGTCTGCGGAGTGGAGCCGGTGGGATTCCCTGCGGACAAGATACAGCAGGCAGTGCGGAGCAGCGCTGCGCCGGAGGGCTCCCTTGCCCGCGGAAGTACGTTCCTGTCGACCGCAGCGGCGGCGCTGACGTCTGCGGCAAGCTCGGCGGCTGAATTCTTTTCGGGGATAAGCCGCACTATAACGCCTATAAAGGTCAGGATAGGCGGGGAGATGTTCCCGGTAAATTCGGTGGAACTTGACCTTTCCGACAGGGAGCTGACCAATGCGCAGATAATCAACCTGCGGCACATGAAGCGGCTGAAAGTGCTGAATCTGAACTACAATTACATAACGGATCTCGCCTGCCTGGAGGGGCTGACGCAGCTTGAGGAGCTGCATTTCAGCCACAATAACGTAACTGATCCAAGCTTTCTTTCCGGAATGACGGAGCTGCGGCGGATAAGCGCTGAGAACACAGGTCTGACTGATATATCGCCGCTGGCGGGGAAACTGCGGCTTGAAACGGTGTTTATCGGCGACAGTCTTGTAACGGATATAACTCCGCTGAAAAGCGCGCGGGGGCTGAGGCTTCTCGGGTGTAACGAGCTGCAGATAGGCTCGCTTGACGCCCTGGAGGGCATGACTGAGCTTGAGACGGTGTGCCTTGCGGGGTGCGGTCTGTGGAGCATACAGCCGCTTTCTTCCGGGAAGAAGCTGCGGAACGTGTATCTCGGGCGGAACAATGTGTCGGATCTTTCGCCGCTGATCGGCTGTGATATTGCGGAGATGTACCTTGATCTGAATAAGCTGAACGGCAACAGGGAGGCGTTCCGGGGACTCACGGTGCATGGTTTCATCGTGATGAACGGAAACGGGTACGCTCAGGAGGATCTCGAGTATATCAGGTCTACTATCAATGGGGAAGCCGATCTTGAAATATGACATCAGGTGAAGGAGAATTATATGAAAACAGAGGAAATAGAAGCGCGAATACGGCGCACGAAGCGGCTTGACATGAACATGATAGCGGACAATCCTCCGCCGGAGTTCTCGATATATTTGCAGGAGCTTCTGAAGGAGAAGTCTGTGAAGCGGTCGACTCTGATCAGGGCGCTGAATGTAGACCGAAATTACGGATATCAGATGATGAATGGGACGCGCACACCGACGCGGGTGCAGATACTGCACATTGCGGTGTACTGCAAGTTTGACACGAAGCAGACTCAGCGGCTGCTGAATCTTGCCGGAAGGGAAGCGCTGTATGTCCGCCGTCCCGAGGACGCCAAAACGATGCACTGCCTTGAGCATCCGATGGAGTACAAACAGGCGTGCCAGTTCATCTGGGGGGAGTAGCGGGCTGGGATCTGGTCCGTTGGTGGCTTCCTGTAAGTCCGGGGTTACCGAGGATCTGCCGGAATTTTGGATTTGTGTCGTTTTTCCTCGGTCGGCTGCGGTCTGTGATTTTCGATAGTCCGGCGGTCAGGAGTATTTCTCTATGTCTTCTGTGAGGTAGTTCGATCTGCAAAATAAGAGAATTCCAGTTTTTTTTCAAAAAGCCCTTGACAAATCTGAAGTCACGTGATATAATATATAAGTCGATTAAGATTGACGTATCGAGATGTGGCTCAGTTTGGTAGAGCGCTGCGTTCGGGACGCAGAGGTCGCAGGTTCGAATCCTGTCATCTCGACCATTGATATATCCCCGCCAGATGGCTTTATAAGCTGTTTGGCGGGGATTTTTTGCTTTTGCTTTTCCTTATAGTTTGAACGAAAAACAACATAAAAAAACACAAAAAAACGGGAATATGGGTGTCAACATGGGTGTCAAGTTTGAATACAAAACCATTCTTTTTTATTGTACTATATTCTCAAAATACAATTAATGGATATTAATTAAGGCCCCGGAGCCATGTCCGGGGCTTTTTTCAACTTATGTTTCTCTTTTTTCTCTTATCGTTTGCGGATTGGTCAATGTCCTCGTTCCCAATTCCACTGGCGAGGTAGTCGTCTAGCTTTGTCAGCGTTTTTTTCTTGAATTCGGAGTCGAGATGTGTGTATATTGCAAGTGTGGTCGATATATCAGCGTGTCCAGCCTGCTCCTTAGCCGTCAGGACGTCAACACCTGCCTTGTAAAGCATGGTGATATATGTGTGCCGCAGCGAGTGCGCTGTGAATTCCGGAATGAGCATCGGAACCTTTTTAGGGTTGAACTTTGAAGGTGCGGTGTCCCCGTCCCACAGGACGCTATTCTTGAAGTCGCCATATCTGATGTTCAATTCTTTGAGATAGCTTTCCCACAAGCGCTTCCACGCCGTGTCTGACATCAGCTTTCCGTGTGCCGAGGGACACACAAGCGCGAAAGGATTCCCTGCGAGCGGCTCAAGATATTTTATGAGAAGCTTCGGCATGAATACCGTCCTGGTGGCGGCGTCGGTCTTACCGCCTGATTTAAGATTCGGGGCGCCGTTGATGAATTCTACCGACTTGTTTACTGAGATCGTGCCGGCTTTCAGGTCGATATCGCTCCAGAGAAGAGGGATAAGTTCCCCGCGGCGAAGTCCAGCATACAGCATGATCATGGCCGCCGTCTGGGCGCGGTGCGGGGTTTCGCGGATCCAACGCTGCATCTCATCGGTCAGAGCCTCTTTGGTGTGGCTTTCAGCTTCTTGCGGTATCTTTACTGCGAGGGCGCAATTATAATCGGTCACACGGTTGTCGATGGCAAGCTGTATCACCTGGGCGGCTGTCTGCTTGACTTCTTTCAACGTCTTTTTCGCCATGGGCTTGCCAGTGGTTGGGTTAAATGTTGAAAGATCGAGAATAATGTCCTGGATATCAGCGGCGCGCAGCTTACTTATCGGTATATATGATATCGGATCGAGGTTTTTTAACCTTGCGGTATAAGTTATATATCTGCCGTTTGAAACTTCAACTTTTTTTAACTTAAGCCACTTTTCCGCCCAGTAACCGAATGAATCTCGCTCGGCGGTCACATCAATGCCTTTGCCTAGCTTGAGCTTGATTTCGTTTATCTTCTCCTGGAGCTCCTTGCTAGTCGCAGCATAGACATATTTGTACTTTCCGCTGCCGATATATACCTTTGATTGTAAGCGCCCGTCGGCGCGGGTCTTGTTCTTTGCTCTTGCCATTGTTTTTTTCCTCTCAACTTGTTTAATGTTTATTAGAACAGCGCTTTCAGGTCGTCGAACGTCATGACTTCGACGTGCTGAAGCTGGGCGTCGATGACTTTCTGCGTTGTTTTTGACGTGTTCACGATAAGGGCGGTCGTATCTATATCTATTCTTTCGACCACTTTTCCTTTATGCTGCTTGATGTAGTCCTTTATCTTTGCCTGCGAACCTCCGGCTATTGCGAAAGTGAATCGATACAGGAAGTCGTTGCTGCCTTTTATATCATGATACCCTGGCAAGGTAAGCTGCGAGGCAAGATAGTACATGTGCTTGCATGGGAGGTTCCGGTCATGAAAGTCCCGGCAGCTACAGCCGTTCCCGCTTACAAGGTACATGCTTCCGGTTGAACCGGTGACTTTCGCGTGTCCGCTTGCCGAACTGTACTCGTATATTCTGAAAGAGCTATGCGGATCGTTTCCGCGGGTTATTCGCTTGTACTGTTCCGGCTGGCCGTGTATCGAACTATCCCATTTATTCCAGCCTAGAGCGGCGAAGTCGTCAATGACTGCCTGGACAAGGCGGCTGTTCTGCTCTGGCTGGCTTGGCTTGGGAATCTCATACGAAGGTATCGGCGGGATTGTGCCGGCTTTACACGGTTCTTTCTGCGATTTTGAACCTTTTTTCGGCGTTGAATCCATTGGAATAATGCTGCTGGAATAGACCAACAGGCAAAGAGCTGCTATCACCTTAAGCGCACCGAAGAATATCAGCACTACTTTGAAAAAGCCCCACAAGCCCTCTTGGAATGCAGCAAAAAGGAAGTTTGATGTTGCTGATAAGGCACAAAGACCAGTCGCTATGAAAAAAGCCAGACATCTTCTGGCCTTATCATTGATAAATGAAATCACAATTCCCATCGTGAATATTATTGCGAAATCCGTAAGCAGCGTGAAGAATGTGGAGGCTATCTGTTCAAGCAGCGTGTTCATGTCGTTTCACCCTGAGCGGCACGCGGGATATACCTTGTGGTCGGTCGGCTATCGATTGCGTACCATGTGAAGATGCCTGCAAAAATTAACACGACGAACGTAGCATTAATTATTTTCTGCTGTTTCATGTCAATACTCCTTTTTATGTACCCGCCATCACTGGCGGGTCTTTTTTTCGTTTATGAAGTCCTGGAACTGCTCATAGACCCGCCGTTCCAGCGGGTGGGAAAGGAACATGTTCCTTTTATAGAGCAGCTCCATACGTTTAGCGCGATACTGAGCAGCTTCTAGGCTTATCTGACACAAATCCGCTATTTCTGCGGGAGTGTGCAGACCGAGCGCCCATATCACGCATGCCGGCGCAAGGACGCGCGCGGCGAACATATCCGCCTCGCTTTCGACCTTCGGGCGATCTTTGTCGATCGTGCGCGTGTGCTGAACGGTACCTTCTTTAAGCGGGTGGCCAAGAAGAATATGCCCCAGCTCATGACAGACCGTGAACCGTATGCGTTCACGGGATTCCCGCTCATCATAGCAGATTATCCAGCCTTCCTCGGTCTTCAGCGCAGCTCCGCTTTGCTTTGAACCGAGCCAGTTCCGGGGACCGTTCTTCACGACGGCTATGCCATAGTGTTCCGCTGTCTTTACTACGGAAAGGGGCAGGCTGGCGGTATTCGTGTCGATAAGGCACTGCCAGGCTGCGTTCCGTACGTCTTTGTAAATGCCATAGTTCATGATTCTTCACCTCATGACTATTATGCCATGAGGGTGAAGAATTATTAGCTAGAACAATGTGTTATCAGAGATCGTCGTCGTCTTTTGCTCTTTCCGCAAGAGCGGCTTTGATTTCTGACTTCGGAATCTGCTTGCCGGCCGGGGTGGTGTCGTCCTGGCTCCGGGCGTAACTCGGAACATTCTCGAGTTCGTTAAGCTTGAGGTTCGAACCGGATAATATTGATTCCGTTGGCTCAGGGTCAAGATTATCAATGAACTTGAGGACTGCTTTCCGCTCCTCATCATTCAAACTGATGAATGCTTCTATCACCTTCTTGAAGATTTCTCCACCATTATACCGTTCTGCTAATTGCTCGATGTAAGCATCTTTGGTTTGTAGCTTCATCGGAGCGATTCCGTTTGTAAGCCATTCATAATTTATATTAAATGTCGTGCAAATCAGACGGTAGAATGGTTCTTTCTGGTCGGGACGTGCCAGAACATTCCGTTCAATATTATTGATCACTGAACGGGTGACTCCGAGCTTTTCGGCAAATTCCGTCTGCGACATATGCAGGTGTTCTTTCCGTAGTACTCGGATTCTCTCGTATATTTCCATGATATCACCTCCTTGTGATATCATATTATCACAAATCGAATAATTTGTCAGTTCATGATTCTTCACCTCATGACTATTATGCCATGAGGGTGAAGAATTATTAGCTAGAACAATGTGTTATCAGAGATCGTCGTCGTCTTTTGCTCTTTCCGCAAGAGCGGCTTTGATTTCTGACTTCGGGATCTGCTTGCCGGCCGGGGTGGTGTCGTCCTGGCTCCGGGCGTGCATCGGGACGTCTTCGAGTTCGTTAAGCTTGAGGTTAGGTTCTGACGAGCTCTTGATCTTCAGCCATTCACGCTGCTCCGGATCATCCGGGGGCATGAACATCATGATGAACTTTTTAACGGCATCTTTTTCGGAGTCGTTTAACTCCGCAAATGCCATTATTACCTTTCTCATGAAATCATCAAGCCCGTATTTTTTTGCAAGCTTGTCTATCGACTGTTCCTTTGTTTCCAGGAACATCGGCAGCGTACCGTCACGCAGCCATTCGAGGTTTACGTTAAAAGCAGAAGCTATTGCAAGTTCGGTCGGAGGGGGGACGTTCGCGCGCTGACGTTCGTAATTGTTTATGACGTCACGGCTACACGCTATTTTTTTCCCGAACTCTTCCTGGGAAAGTCCGAGCGCTTGACGGAGTTCCTTTATTCTAATGTTACTATTCATGTTGTCACCTCCTTTAACATCTATATTCTATCATATCTTTATGGGTTTGTCAACCCATAAAGATATTTTAAATTGCACAAAAACATTTACTTTGATTTGGGCAGAGTTCACAAACTCATAGAAAAAGCAGGAAAAGGGTTGACAAACCCATTTGTTTGCGTTATAATGAGTACAGAAACCCAAACAGAAGGGTTTAAAAACCCGAAGCAAGTTGAGAGGTAAAAAATGAAATACGAAATCGTTTGTGGGCACTGGACGGTGCACGCTGATGGCGTTAAAACCGTTCTTTACGTTGGAAAAGATGAAAAGGGACTAATACATGTCTTGGCAGGTGACAAGAAAACATCATTAAAGCAGGTGTCGAATCGAGGCTATGATACATTCGAAAATGACATAGATGCCGCACTTGATGAATGTGAGGAAATGATTTACTCTTGCATTTCAAGTGCAAGCAGAATAGGGTGGTAAATATGACAGTTTATAAAAACGGCGCACCTGTGAAAGTTGAGCTTTGTTTTACCGGATTTAATTACTTCATAGCTGCCGATGGAATTGTAAAGATCACAGATATCAGCGAGCGGGACGGCTTAAAGATCATGGACATGCTCGAAAAACACGGAAAATATAGAAAGATCAATCTTTATGGTAAGACGAGGAATGTTAAATGGATTGAAATCGTTAATAGACTTCTCGCAGAGTGACGGAGCGGGCAAGCCCCTCCGGTAATGCGGCAGACCGGTCACAAGCCCGGCACACGCAGAAAGGAGTGAACGAAATGACAAAGACTGATACATACACTACAGCGCAGAATCTCGATAACGAGAAGATCGCCGCTATCATCGCGGGCATGACCCCGGAACAGCGTCAGCTCATCGGCGGTCTGGTTATCGGAGTACAGCTTGCAGGTCAGATTGGCGAGAAGAAGCAGGGAGCGTAAGCTCCAGTAAGTTGAAAGGAGAAGAAAAATGCCGCAGATAAGAAAAAGGCACTACACCTGTTGGGAGCATGCCGATCAGATTCTTGACATCCACACAGCCTCCGCGCTGCTTGGCGTTCCTGAACAGAGCCTGCGTAAGCTTGCACGGGACAAGGTAGTCCCGGCATTCAAGGTCGGGAAACTATGGAAATTCAACAAGGACAAGCTGATGGGGTTTGCTGGAGTGGAAAGCTCCTATTCCGCATCTATATAAAAGGTGCTTGGAAAGCACCGGAAAGGTAAACAAGTATGAGAGAAGAATTCAAGAGCATCGAGGGTAACAAGATAAGGACCCTCAAGCTGCACGAAAGAGCAGTCGACCCTGACGACGAGTTCGGCAGGGAGGTCGACAGGTGGCTGACTAACTGGGAAGCCTGGAGAAACCTCTGTGATCACCTTGAGGCTGTGGGCATGTTCCCTGACGAGTATTTCAAGCTGTCAGCCTTTGCTGAGGAGGACGCGCCGATTTCCGCCGGAATGGTGGAGTTCACTGCGGAGGTTACTTCCAGAGAACTTGATGGTACTTATTTCACTATCTATAACGGCAGCCGGTGCGGCGAAAACAATTTCGTGATCGGGAAAACTTCCGGCACTTCTCCGGAGGATTACCTCAGAATGTCGAGAATAGCTGCTGAATGCTGCGTCATGCTTAACGGCGGCGGTCGGCTCATCGACATGCCGGAAGATGTGTATATCAATATTACGCATGATGACCGCGTGAAGGCCATTGAAGATGGTGAGTATTCGTTCAGAAAGTATGCGGAGAAGTATCTGAGCTATATTGACAGCGATATTGAAGAAGCGTATCGAAGCGGCGATCGCAAAAAATTCAATTCCGCTGTCTGGTATGCGCTGGACAAGCTTGCCTTCGATATGCTCAGGAGCGGCATTGAGCATGACGATTGCACCGATGAGCAGTTCAAGGAATTCTACAAGAAGCTTACCGACGATGCGTACAGACTAAGACTTTACGAGCGGCTTACAGACGAGCTTTTCAAGCTTCACCAGGAAATTGAGAAGGCACGCAAGCTTGCGCATGAAAACGGCATGGCTTTTGACGCGCAGCCTTATGATCCTGATGATGAATTCGATCCGTATGTCTATAATCCTATGCGCATGTCCGATGAGGACTATAAGCTTGTGCATAAGGAGATGGAGGCTGACAAAACCGGGGTTCTCGAAATCAGGAAGCTTGGCCATGACCAGCTCAGGCAGCTTTGCATTGATATGGGCTGGTGTAACCATGTAGATAACGACCGGTACAACGAGCTGCTTGAATACGCCGACAAGGCTGATATCACGTCTGCTGATATTCTATACATCGCGCAGCGCATTGACGAATTCACCGCGGACAACGACTACAACGGGCATGTGGATTCGATATGCTGCGAGATTGCGCGGCGATGCTGGCCAATGTTCACTATAAGGGAGCCGAACGATGAATAAGTTCGAACGGTTCCAGCTTGTCCTCGGGGCGATGGTGTTCGGTGGGCTTGCCCTGACTTACATCGGGGTCGCCGTTGTCGAGGGCGACGGCGGTGCGGCTGGTTACATAGAAGTGTTCGCCGGGCTTGGGATAGCTCTTGCAGCTATCCTGGCGGACAGGCTGTGGAGATACTTTGAGGAAAAGAGGTGATATTGATGATAAAGGTTGACCGAAAAAATCATATCTGCGAGTTGAGCGGCTCGCCAGATGAAATTTTCAAAGAAGTTCAGTTTACGCTTTCATAGAATCATCTATCTCACAGTCGCTAAAACCGGTGGGGACTTTGCAACGGCTGCAACAGCGACGTGCATTGCGCTTGCCGAGTCGATTATCAACGTAGATAAGGATATCAGAAGTAAGCTCGAAAAGCGGGACAATTCGGAGATGAAGCAGTAATGGACTATATCACAAGTGCCGAAAATATTGCGGCGAAACTGTGTAATAAATACCGCCGTATTGATCGGTCGCTTGCTGATATGGCTGCTATCGAGGCGGCTGAAATCTACGAATATAGCAGCGCTGTCAATGGTGCGTGGGACTTCGAGTGCTGGGTAGTTTCACGGATATGGCAGTGCTATCTATCAAGAAAGCAGCACAAACAGGAGGAGAATAACATGGCAACAAAGCTTACAGACAAGGACCGCCGTGCAATACGCGAGAAATTCCGCGCCGGCGACAACATCGACGAAATTGCGCGCGGATACGATATATCAGGGCAGACCGTCCGCAATATCTGCTCTGACCTGGCTTACGAGAGAAAGCAGGCTATTTCGGCGTTTAACAGCGTTCAGCCGAAAGTAAAGTCCGCTGAAGAGATGGTGCAGGAAAATCAACAGGAACCGGTTGAGGCTGCTCCGGCGGAGGTCGGTCAGGACGATCCGGCTGAAGATGTTCGCAGTGCGGAGACTGCTGATGTTCCGAGCGATACGGCCGCCGCTGAAAATATTAGCGACGCAGATGATGAATCGGCGCCTGCAAGCGGGGAAGAAATCAAGCCCGCAGTGAAAATCAACGCTGATGACCTGGCTAACGGGCTTGAATCATTCAGCCGTGAAAATGTTGATAGCGATTTCCATGCAGAAATATACAAGGTGGGCAGCCTTATCACGGCGAAAGTGAAGATAGGTGGTAGAGAGGTCACTATTTCGGACGATGGGAAGCGCTGAACTGGTTATCCGTATCAAAGGTTCGGAGCGGTATTTCCACGGCTGCTGCGATGATGGTAACAAACCGGTATTCGGCGAATACAACGACGGTATGAAAATATACCGCGATAGCAAGAAATGGACTGCCGAGCGGCGCGCACGTCAGGCTATCGAGGTTATAGGAATGAACGGCTGCGATCTCTTTCGTGACCTCGAAATCGTCGCCGCTGACCGCCCGATACCGCCAGAGATCAAACCGGATAAGGTCGTGCTGCCGGAGGTACCCGCACCGCCTGTTCCGAAAGCCCCGCCGACTAAGCCAGCGCTTGTGCCGGTCCCTGAAAATGAATACGGCGGGTGGGAGGTGCTTGACGGCATAGGAAACAGCCCGCCGAAGATGTGTAGGCGGGAATGGAACGGCTGCTGTGAATATGCGATATTCATGCCGGACCACAAGTTGTACTTCCTGCCTCGGGACGAGCTGGAAGCCTGGTCACGTTACTGCGATGAATGCAAGGAATTCATCTGCCGCCGTATCAGTGAACGGCGCGGGGCAAAAGGAAGTTCCCCGCCCGACCTTTCGGCCTGACGGGGAATAAACAAGATGAGATGAGGTATTGACCTCAAATTAATTATACCTCATTCTCGAAAAAAAGTCAATAGTTTTTAATCAGCTAAAGTCTGAAAAATGCCGCTTGCGAGCGGCTTTGAGGACTTGTGAGCAGTATTAACAATTCGAGGACGGTCAATGAAATTTACCAGGGAAAAACTATTCTCTGTGAAATCTGGTGAGTATATTGAACCGTGCATTAATATTTACTCTGATGAACAGGAAAAAGTCAGCAAGCTCAAGAGGGCGAAAAAAACCAAGGCAACAGAGCCGAAAGTAAAAAAGCTCAATGATGAGTACAGCCGGCAATATTTCCGGCTGCTGCTGAATGGGAATTTCGGTCAGGGCGACTATCAGATGTTCCTTAGCTACGACGAAGAACATCGTCCTGCTGACAGGAAGGCAGCTATCAAGGATCGTCAGAAATTTGTTGCCAGACTGAGGACACTGTACAAGAAACACGGAATCGAATTCAAGAACCTTGCGATCACTGAAACTGGAGTGAAGTCCGGTTTCCTCCACCATCATCTTGTTGTACCTGGAGGAATCGACCGAAACCTCATCGAGGAGAAGTGGGGAAAAGGGATCGCCAATTGCAGACGTTTGCAAAAGAGATCGGACAGGTGGCTGAACGATTTCGCCACATATCTCATGAAATCGCAGTCCAATGCCGAAAAGGGTGAACGCTGCTGGAGCGGGTCGCGGAATCTCGTCAAACCCGACGTCAGAATCTGTGATAACGACCGAATCAACCGCCGCCGGCTGCGGGAACTGGTAGAGGCCCGGAACAACGACGATGTTCAGAGAACGGCTGAAAAGATCTACAAGGGATATCGGCTGATTGACTGGCGTGTTGAATTCAATCTGGTGACAGGGCTGCCTTTTGCAAAGCTCATCATGGTCAAGAAAGAGTAGAGCGCACGGTATCAGTTATTTACTGATTTCGCGGGGATTTTAGCGGAAGTTTTCAACAAAAGTTCCGTTGAACAATCATCCAATAGTTGAAAATGTGCCGAAAATCGGCGCGGATTCAATAAAATACTGAATTGAGGGGGATTCGATGTTTAATCAAGCAACACTTATGGGACGGATAACGCATGATCTTGAGTTGAAAACAACTCCGAGCGGCGTGAACGTATGCTCGTTCCAGATCGCAGTTGACAGGCGGTATCAGCAGAAAGGCGAGGAAAGGAAGTCTGACTTCTTCACGGTCGTGGCCTGGAGACAGCAGGCTGAATTCGTTCACCGCTACTTTGCAAAGGGGCGCATGATCATGGTCGTGGGTGAGCTTCAGAACCGTACATACACGAGCAAGGACGGCGTTGAGGTTAGGGTCACGGAAATCATTGCAGATCGGGTTTGCTTCACGGGTGAAAAGGCTGTGAGCGGCGCCGCTCCCGCTGCGGATCCGGCGGCTGCTCCTTCAACTCCTCAACCTGCTCCGGCAGGACCGCTCGACCCGCCTTTCCCACCGGCAGGCGCCGACTTTGATCCATATCCATTTTAAGAACACATTAGGGGGCTTTTAAATGACTGAAAAGCAGGTAGAAAAGCTGCTGGAACTTTACCGGCAGGCTCCGGACGATATCGAGCTTGCAAGAGAAAAGCTTGAGCAGTGGAGTAACATGGACGGTGAGGTCGCAGCAGCGGAGGCTGAACGTCTGAAGGAACGAATTGTCAAGCTTCAGACTCTGCTTGTGTCTGTCGAAAGGGCGGTCGAAAGGCTCCCGAAGATTCACCGCGAAATTGTGAAATTGCGCGGCATGAAGGTGCCGTGGTGGAAAATTGCAAGACAGGTACGGTATTCAGAGCGGAGCTGTCAAATTCATTACTGCAAGGCTTTGAGGGCACTTGCAGATTCGAAAGAGCTGTCCGGATATGTTTCGGCGAATGATGTCGGCTCAAGCGAATAATGTGCGTGTGCGATTTCCACGAATTCTTAAAGAGCAAAAAATCGAAACAAACAACAGGCGGTGAAAAAGTCAATGGCAACTAAGAAGAATCCGGCTCGTGATGCGGCTTTGAAAGAGTATGTCAAGCGCCGTGGTAAGGTCACGATGAAGACGCTGAGTGAGAAGCTGAACGTGTCAATTTCGCAGCTTGGGCGCTGGAAAAGGGCTGACGACTGGGAAGGTGCACTCAAGAAAAAGCCTGGAGCGCCCAAGGGAAACAAGAACGCGGTCGGTGCGGGCGCTCCAAAAAAGAACAAGAACGCGGAGAAGCATGGGGCTTACAGCACGGTGAAGTTTACGGACCTTGCCCCGGAGCAGCGTGCTCAGGTCGAGGCTTTCTGCGAACTCCCTCTTGAAGGGCGGCTGAATGAGCAACTTAAGGACATGCTTGCACAAAAGGTCGTGTTATTAGAGCGCGCTCAAATATATGCGCCGCTCGTTGAGAATGGCGAAGTGATTGAGTTAATGATTCCGGATAAAAAGTCGGTGTTTAATAACGGAGATAAAGAGTTCATAACCATCACATCTGTGTCCCAGTTTCACCGCTGGATCAAGATCATAGAAAAAATCGAGGATATCAATAAGTCAATCAACAAAGTGCTGCAAAGCATGTCTGCTCAGCAGCGTGACGAACAGCGGCTTGACCTTGATGAGCGCAAGCATAGTCTTGAACAGCAGAAGGTGTCTGGAATTTTCGATACCGATGAAATTGGAGATGATTCTGGCGACATAGACTAGGTGATTTTGACAACCTGCAACGAGCGTTAAGCGAGATGCATATAAGGTACTGCCCCCTCAAGGGCAGGCCTGCGGGTCCGCCGAGCCCCACGGGGTAGCTAGATATGAAATTTTTTTACTGACTTCCGGGGTGGCGGCGGTTTTTGGAGATAGGGGGTGTTTATGTGAGGCCTTTGGAGCGGATTGCGCTATCCGGGGAAAACATATCCAAGGTACTGGGAATCACGGAGCGGCGCGTTCGGCAGCTTAGGCAGGAGGGCGTGTTCCGCTGCAACAGCGCTGGGAACTATCATCTGATCAGGACGGTGAGGGCTTACATTGAGTTTGTCACAAAGGGGACAGATGGCAGCGGGAACAGCGCCGCGCTCGACCTTACACGGGAACGCGCCAGACTGATGAAGGTCAAGCGAGAGGATCAGGAATACGAACTGGCGCTCAAGCGCGGGGATATGCACAAGTCCGATGAGATACGGCAGGTCATGTCGGCGGTGTTCGGGAACTTCCGGTCAAGGCTGCTTTCAATTCCGGCTAAGGCTTCGCCGGTGGTCGCGGTCAAGGCTGATAAGGCGGAGATATATCAGTATCTCAAGGAACTTATCGACGAGGCACTCAATGAGCTTGCGGACTTTGATTCTATGTTCCCGGACAAGTCACGTGCCGAAGATGGTGTGAAAGAGGGTGAGGAAAATGAGCGAGCGCGTGGCGACTGAAAAATGCCCCGTGTGCGGTAAAGCACCTTCGCCGATCACTACACCTAATAGCGGCGTGTGGTACGCTTTTTTCAAATGCGACTGTGACTATGTAGCCGGCTGGGGCAGCACAAGAAACGAAGCTCTGGACGACGCTGCTGAAGCCTGGAACAGGACGACACGGACCGAGGCATGGAAGAGGAAGAAGGGAATGGAGGGAAGGAGGTGGCACTGTTGATGGTTTTCCGGAAAAGTAAGTGCTGCAAGTGTGGCAGGTATCCGTTGGCTGAAAGGCGTCGGGAATTCGGTCGTGTGTGGTTCAGAGTGAGATGTTCTTGCGGGGCGAGGACTGACTGGGCGACCGATATTTATGGGCGTCGTCGCGAAAAGGCAAAAGCGAGATCTGTTCAACACTGGGAACTTATCAACAAGCCGGATTCCGGCTGGTATACCACGACTTCCGGGGGACTTCGCAGAAAGCGGTACACCAGGAATACCACTTTCTGCGTATGAAGAAAGGAGAATGGGATGATGTTCAGAAGAAAGCGCTGCGCGTACTGCGGTCGGATACCTGTGATGGAACACAGAAAAGCAGCTCGGACGGAATGTGCCCGAAATAGCGCACAGCTTTTCAGAGTGCGGTGTTCCTGCGGGAATCAGACGGAGTGGGGACTTGCAACGAGCGGGTACTGGCGTAAAAAAGTCAAAGCTATGATCGTGCGCCAGTGGAACGAGCTCAATTCCGAAAAGATAGGTAAGTTCTTCGTTGCAATGAGCGGAGAAGTCAGAAGAGAGGCGTTCAGGTGGGGAGAGCTCAAGCGGTGCAGAATGTGCAGGAAAATTCCAATAAGCAGGATAACGCCGTGTATGAATTCCGATTACACTCCGGTCGCGTATTGGCAAATTGAGATTCGCTGCAACCGTCACGCAGACTGCGACCTTATTATGCAAACGCAAAACGATATAAGCCTTGCCGCTAAACGGCTTGCTGAACGGTGGAACTGGGAGAATGCCGTGTACGAGCGCGGTTACATTACAGCGTTTCCCGAAATGGCGAGAATGCCTGGCGAAAATAGATAAGGGAGTGAGCGCTTCATGAAAAACGAACTTAAAGTTCAGCAGTGCCCGAGTAGGAAGTATCGGTGCCCGGTGTGGCCTGTTTGTCTGTTCGGCTGGGGTTTTCCGCTTGATAATTTCAGGCGCCGCGTGGTTAACGCAGCGCGGAAGATGGAGGGGTTCGTCGGCTTTTGCGACCCGAAAATATATATCCGGGAGGACGACAGAGGCGTGATCTTCTTCGTGCTCTTCGATACCAAGGCGCATGCAATTGCTGGGCGTGACCTCATTAGCGAAAAGTTTCCGCAGCAGAGCGTCGGTCCTAACTGCATAATGCACTATGCGGCAAGGGAGCCGTATGACGACCCCGAACTGATGAGAATATCACTTAGAGGAGAATAAAGCATGCCCCAGTTCTTATCGGGCTGCTGAAAATCTTTGCATACTTGCGGAAACGGAGGACACCAAGAATGAGGATAAATCTTGACTATCTGCATGACTGTTCGAATCTGCGAAGGCTCCTGGCCGAAAATCCGAAACTGCCGGTCATCGTGTATGCCGGAGAAAATGCGAACACCGGGGACTATCAGTATTTGTGCTGTTCGCGAGTTGAATGTTCCGTCGGCGAAGTGCTTGACTGCGAATTCCCTTTCGGTGGAAAAGAAGTATTCTATGATCGCGATTATTTCAGAGAGCGGCTTGCAGACTATCTTGCAGAACAGCTTGACGGTTTGACCGATGATGAATTCGATAAGGCGCTTAAAAAGGAACTGAAAAAGTATGAGCCTTACTGGAAGAAGGTCATCGAGGTGTGGGTCGATAACTGAGATGAAGCGTGACAGATGGCTGATCTGCTATCGGTTTACAAGGTTTCAATGGTGCGCTGCTCTATCTGGAAAGGCCGGCTTAAAGGCCAGATAACATGTAACCCGGTAAAACTCATCTTTTGCCCGCAGTGCGGAAAAAGACTTGTAGAAACTCGTGGAGGTGAGAAAAATGATTCATGAAGTGAACTGCGACCGCGACTGGTTCGACCTCCTCGTGTCGCGAAGCAGGACATTCGATATCCGGAAAGATGACCGCCGATTCATGGTCGGTGATTACATAGCGTTCAACGAATGCGAGCATGATGAGAACATGGATTCTTACAGCTACACCGGATATTCAGTGCTTGGAAAGATAACTTACGTCTTTAATGACGAGAGGTATGTCAGGGAAGGGTACATCGTCATCGGATTCAGCATTTGCGGTATCCTGGACGCTGGCTGCGAGCAGCCTGTCTACTGCGTTAAGAGCGATGAGCGGGAACGCGGTGGGATAAAGGATTCGCCGTATTATCTGGGGGAAAAGAAATGAAACATTTCATAGAATCGGAGCTGCTCACAGACGCGCTCCGGGATCTTTGCGGGAAATACAATATCGCCTGCGGCGATGACAGTCAGGGGCTGGGAAAGGAGCTCATGGAGCTGCCGAAGCGGCGGTCTTATCTGCATACGTCAGAAAAGACCACCAAGGCGCTGGACGTTATGGCGGGGCGGGAGCTCGTCACACTGCGCAGCGGGTGCTGCAAGGAGCCGATGTGCGTCAGCGCTGAACTCTGGGGGACCAGGGACGGCGTGTATTGTCCGAAATGCGGCGTTAAGGTGTTGAAGCCCAGGGCTGTGAAAAGAGGTGATTCAGAATGATAAATGTGACAGGAGGCAAGGACGGCGAAAAGGTGAGCGTAGAGCTCATCGGGTCGAAAGACGAGGTCGTTCGCGAAGCAAGATATGTTATAGAAGCAGTTGCGGAGAAGATATTCGTAAAGAACAACGGTCGAGGATTTGACCAGGCAACTAAGCGTGAACGCATTGAGTGCATTTGCGCTGCTTATAACGGAATGTTTCTGTCATTTGCGTTAGACAATAATCTGTCCGTGCTTGCAAGAGAACTAATCCGGATAGGCGTCATAGGAAGCGTTGACTTTGAAAAGCTGGGAGGTGATTCAGAATGATAAATTCAATAAGCGATAATGCGGGCGGTTCTAATGCCAAGGTAGTGTTCTCCGGCGACAAAAATAAGGTGTTCGGGGAGCTTTACAGCGCCGTTGAGGCGTTTGCTGCAAAGAACTGTGAAGAAACAACGCATGTGAATTATGCGGAACTTTCGAAGGCAAAGCAGACCGCCGCCGTTGTTGCAGCGCTGCTGGGGCTGCTTGGACGATTCGCGGATATCAATGGATTTGAGGGGATTGCGGAGGAAGTCATTAAGCTGCATATCATTTCCGCGGTGGATATCAGCGAGAAGTACGGAAAGTGAGCGGGAATATGACATTCGAGGAGACACTTACACCGTATCAGCGGCGGTTGCTGCTGGAAAAACTGCTGAACCTTATGACTCCGGAGGAGCGTGCTAAGATACTTACGCCAGGCGTCGCGCCTAAAATGCCGCCGGACATCTCCCTGGAGGAGCTTCGAGACCGCAAGGAGATAACTCAGAGGACTATGAACAGTCTTTACCGTGCAGGAATGAGGACGCTGCATGACGTATATGAGACATCGCCGAAAGCGCTGATGAATATACGGTTCATCGGAAAGAGCGCTTACAGCGAGATCGTGGATATCCTTCGCGAACATGAATATGATATTTCCACATTCGAGCTGTGGAACGGAAAGAAGGTTGATAATACATGAACAATATTACTGAGATCGAGCTTTCAAAGCTCGTTCACCACCCCCAGAATCCCCGCAAGGACCTCGGGGATCTTACCGAGCTTACTGACAGCATAAAGGCGTCCGGGATAATGCAGAATCTGACCGTTGTTCCGGAGGACGACCACTATCTCGTCGTTATCGGCAACCGCCGCATGGAGGCGGCAAAGCTGGCGGGGCTTGATACTGCTCCCTGCGCGGTGGTGGATATGACCCCCGCCGAACAGCTTTCCACCATGATGGTGGAGAACATGCAGCGTTCCGATCTTACCATCTTTGAGCAGGCCGCCGGCTTTCAGCTTATGATGGATATGGGGGATTCCCTGGACGATATTTCGGAAAAGACCGGGTTCTCCAAGTCTACGGTGCGCCGCCGTGTAAAGCTCATGGAGCTTGATCAGGACGAACTCAAGAAAGTTGCTGACGATGGGCGGCAGATATCCATGAGCGATCTGGACGAGCTTAACAAGGTCGAAGATGTGGCGAGGAGAAACGGACTGCTGAAGGACATCGGAACGGCGAATTTTCACACCAGGTGTTTAGGCGCGCTGGAAGCGGAAAAAATTGAAAAGCTGCGCCCTAAGCTGCTGAAGCTGCTTAAGGATAAAGGCGTAAAGGATAAGGGGAACAATGTTACCGGCCGCAGCTACATTGGATACATAAGTTTCTCCAATGAAACACATTTCCGCAACACTCTGGATTCGATGTTTGAGAAATATAAGGACAGACTTCCGCTGACTGTCTGCGGTGCCTACGGCGGCAACGAAAAAGATTCGACCGGAGTGTACCTTTACTGCACAAATACGGATAAGTCCTTGGAAAATCAAGATGAACAGCTCCGCCGGAAGAGATTCGACCATTCTTACGAGGTCGTAAAAAACATCAACCACAAGTGGTGGTTGTCAAGGTTAACATTTATCCGCAACTACACACAGATGGAAGCAAAGCGGCATATAAGCGTTATCACAGCGGCGCTTGCAGAAAGCGCCATCAGGGACGATGACTGGGTGATGGGTAAGATAGATGTTGCTCTGCTGATGGGTTATTCTGATAAATCGGATAAGGAAAAGGTTATCGCCGAGGCAGCCGTCAGAGCTGAAAAAACGCCGAATCTTATGGCGCTCTGGGTCGCATACGGCATGCTTAGTGACTGCTACGATGATGATGGTTATATCGGACGGGACTATCAGGGGAAGCCCGAGAGGTGTTATGAGGCCGACTGCGAACAGCTTGACCGGATATATGACTTCCTTGAAAAGCTTGGCTATGAGATGTCAGACGAGGAAAAAGCGCTGCGGGACGGTACCTCCGAACTCTTCGACCCGGATAATGATATCTGGCTTCTCGAGGAGGATATCAGGGACGGATATTCCGATTACTTCAACGTTCACAGCAGCGTTTACCAGACAGAAGAAAGCAGAAAGCCTATCCCGATTGATGCAATAGCGAAGAATGACGTTAGGGTGTTCAACGCTCTGCGCAGAGCGGGTATCACTGATTCGGACAAGTTGTTGGAAGCGGCTGAAAACGGTTCGCTTTTCAAACTTTTCAAAATAGCGGGTTCAAAGTATGGATGGCTGCGCGCCAGGGCATTGGCACTGGGGATAGTTCTTCCGTACAAGCCCGGGGACGATGGAGCTGATGAACCGTCTGGGGACGATGATGAGGAAGAATAAGATACAGCTGCCGGCGCAGCGGGTGTTCACTATCCAGGTGACCATATGCCAGGTGTGCGGGCGGCGGCTGACGTCAGATTTTGGGCTGAAAAACGGCATGGGTCCGAAGTGTATGCATAAGTGGCAGCTTATGCATGCACCGGCCGACCCGGCTCAGTTGACGCTATGGGGGAATGAAGATGAAGAAGATACGCCTGCTGATTAACACGATACGCTTCAGCTTTATAGTCGGCATTGTCATTCTCGTCTTTATTGGAGAAAGGTCAAGGATTATGGCGATGTTCGGCGGGATATTCCTGCTGCTTTCAGTGGTGGAATTCATTCTGCAGTTTCTTTGCGAGATCGATGAAAGGAGAAAAAATGGCGAATCTGACATATACAAGGCGAAAGGCCGCGGGACTTTGCGTGAGGTGCGGGGCAAGGCTGGAGAAGAACAGCCCTTTTCTGAAATGCGGGTCATGCATAGCAGCGGAACGGGAGAAGAAGTATTCCTCGATGAAGAAAAAGGGCGGTCTTAGCCTCAAGGACGTTATGACCCTTGCCGCTGAAAATCACTGTACATATGGCGAAATGGTGGTAAGGCTGCAAAAGGAGGGCATCGGATGACCGACGAACAGGAGATAGCCCGGATAATGGAGCTGCGTGGGCAGGGGCTTAATGCCGAACAGATAGGAAAGAAGCTATTTTTCAGCGGTGCGGCGATCCGTAAGAAAGTGCGAAAAGCCGGGCTTTCAGAACAGTATCACAAGATGTCCGGAAAATCAGTGCTTGAAATGAATCGGGACGATATCCGGGAAATGATTGAGAGCGGTGCGCTGCTTGTGTTCGGAGCGGTATTCACCGCCGAACTTTCAGTAATGGGGGCGGCCGAATATACAGGGTGTGCGGTGACCGGGCTGGGGCTTATGACCGGCGCGGGCATATCCGCGCTGATGGAGGATAGAAAGTAATGCTTAATGCGGACGATTTAAGGCGCTGCGAATGCTGTGAAGAACCCACGAAAAAGGTAGTAGGATTCTGGGAAGGGCACGATTCATATAGCGGTTCGCCCCGCGCCGGCGCGATTTATTCCTGCGACAATCACGAATGCGATATCTGCAAGGAAAAAATGTCTGAAAAAGAATCGGACGAACTTCTCAAGGAACGTGTGAAGGTGGCGAACCTTCAGAACGGCACTGACGCGGAGCTGCTCAGGCGCGGCAGAATGAGCGTGAGAGTGGCCCTTGGCGCGGCTGCTGACATAATAGGCGTATCGGCTGCGGAATATTCCGCAAAGGAAAACGGCCGTATGCCCATTACGCGGGAGGAATATCACAATATCCTCATGCCGCTTTTTGAAGCAATCAAGGCAATTTCAGAAGGAAAGCGCTGCGGTCAATGCCGGTACTATCGCGAATCTGGGTATTATTCGACACAGGGAAGCTGCTACTGGAAGAGCGGCGCAACTGAGGTCGGGGTCAGCAAGAAGGCTTGCGTCCGATGGAAACCACGCGTTGACAGCACGTTCAGATTTTCGAAGGACGAACGAAAGCCTGTGGTGATAGAGCAGATAAGGAACTGCGGGGAATGCTGCCATGACTTTAACGCCATAAGGGAATGCCGGTTTTCTTCGGTAGCATGCCTTAATATTTCAGGTTCCGTTACAGAGTACTGTTCGAACTGCGAGAATGAGGTCACAATGAACTGGGACGTCAAAAAACAGGGATATCAGACGTTTTGCCCGGTCTGCGGAAAACGTCTCATGCTTTGCAGCGAGTGCCTGGACGCCGAGGATAACGCGCATGGTATGTGCGACTATGACAGCGATACGGATTCATGCTTCAGAAGAAAGGGGGATCAGGAATGAATATCAACATACATAAGGCAAACGAACGGCGATTTGCCGAGATTATGGACACGACCCTGAACACAACCCGCACCGTCTGGGAGATAATGACTCTTAAGACGCTGCACGAGGATTTCGGCTTCGGAGAAAAGAGGCTCATGCAGTTTGCCGACGCGCTTCGTGAGAACTACGGCGGGTTCAACAGAGAAATGTCGCTTACTGACACCTACAAGAATCGTACCGCTTCTAATCTCGACGCCGCGCTCATCCGCGCCGTCCGGGATCTCCGGCATGATGGGATAGACTACCGCAAGATCCTCGACTGCGGCAATGTGCTTATAATTGTTGAGAAGGACGGTAAAAAATTCAGCGTAGACGACTGCGTTGACAAAATACTTGAGCAGGAGAAAAACGGGTGGAAAAGGAGCGCGAATGGTTCCGAATAGCTACTACACAGATTTATCTTGATATTACGGACGACGACCTCGAGCTTGCTCATAAGAGGTTTGTTAATTGAGAGGGGTGATTTTAAATGGCAGAAAAGTGCGAATTCGTTCTTGAGCCGAAAGCTGTTGAATTTACTGGGCTTATCCAGTCTATGACTGGTAAGCACCAACTTTGGGAACTTTGGGCGGACTTCATAGCACTAACAGCTATTTCTTGTTCTCAACAGCTTGATTTCCGGAAAGAACGGGAAGAGCGGTATCTGGTGATTGCTAGCAAATACGACAGCGAAGAGATGAACAGCTTTTCACGGCTTTTTGCACTTGTTATGGACGGATATGAGCAGAACAGAGAGCAGGATATGCTTGGCAGCATATACATGAAGCTGAATCTTGGAAGCCACTGGACTGGTCAGTTCTTCACACCGTACAGAGTATGCCAGGCTGTGTCGGGCATTTCGTCCAATGATGCAGTAAGGCTGATTCAGAAAAAAGGGTATGTGACAATGCTCGACAGCGCTTCCGGCGCAGGTGCAATACTGATTTCAATGGCAAATTCTATTCAGCGTTCGCTTGCGACCGGCGGTTCCAGTCTTAAATTGCAGGACCATGTGCTTGCGGTGGCGCAGGATCTTTCGGAAAACACGGCGCTGATGTGCTACATACAGCTTTCGTTGCTTGGAATAGCTGCTATCGTTTACATCGGGGACAGCCTGGAAGAACCGTATCGCTTCGATCCGCTTTGCACACCGCCTGCGGATAACATATGGTTCACGCCGATGTATTTCAGCGATGTATGGAATGGGCGGAGAAAGGTGCGGATGATCACCAGGATAACAAATGCAGGGAGGAATAATAATGGACGAAAAGTTCTGTGATTACTTTGACAGGTGGGTCAAGGAGTTCAAAGAAGGCAACATAAGAGAGGTAACTCTTGACAAATATTACTGCACCTCAAAGGCGCTTCGGAAAATAGCGCCAGCTCTCATGATGTCGGAGCTTGACCGAACAGCATATCAGAGAATACTTAACGTTTATGGCGAAACACACGAGAAAACCACGGCTCTTGATTTCCACCATCACCTTAAAGCGTGCATATCTGACGCGAGAAACAACGGAGACCTGAAGAACGACCCCACGTATAAAGTTGCTGTCAAGGCTATGGCTTCAAGAGAGAAAAAGCCTAAATTCCTCAGTCAGTTTGAGGTACAGCTTCTTGTTAAAAGTCTTAACCTTGACGGTAAGTTAGGTTATGACCATCTTCTCTTTCTCATCATAAAGACCGGATTAAGATTTTCGGAGGCGCTGGGGCTTACGCGAAAGGATTTTGATTTTGCAGCGCAGACGATAACTGTCAATAAGACGTGGGGTTACAAAAAAGGAAGCGGAGCGCAGTTTGAGCCCACGAAAAACGCTTCATCAATCAGAACTATACAGGTCGACTGGATCACGCTTCAGAAGTTTTCTGACCTCATAAAGGATATTCCGGAAAGCGAGCCTATTTTCAGATATGGTCGGCAATATAGCATGTGTAATTCATGTGCCAACGATATTCTTGAAGCAAAATGCAAACAACTCGGAATACCTGTGATATCCGTTCATGGTTTACGGCACACGCACGCTTCTCTTCTCCTTGCTGCCGGGGTATCTATTGCAAGCGTGTCAAAGAGGCTCGGACATTCGAACATGTCTACAACACAGAACATATATTTGCACATCATTAGGGAGCTGGAGAACAAGGACAACGCGCTTGCGATATCATCAATGTTGAATATCGGTTGATGAGAGGATGATCTTATGGCAACAAAGCGTATATACAATATGGGTACCCGGGCGACGGAATTTTCAAAGCTTATCCAGTCCATGACCGGGAAACATCAGCTCTGGGAGATATGGGCGGACTTCGTCACTATGGCGGCGTGCTGCATATCCAACAGCGTTGACAGCGGGAACCGGGAAAGGCGGGAGGATCTTTGGGAACATTTTTTCAGGGACTGCCTTCTACCCTGGCATGAGATTTCTGAAAACGATATGGACGGAGGTGATAACATCATGAATACAAACCCTGAATGCTTTACGCCGGAGGGAAACAATCCATACCCGCTGTGTACTGGTAAGGATATGCCGGAATGCGAAAACTGTCAGCTTCGCGCTGGCTGGAACGGAGGCGACACAGATGAAGATGAGGGTTGATGAGGCGTTACACGCAGCGCATTGCGCTCCTGCAATGTACAAGAGAACGCCCGAAGATATACGCTGCAAAATCTGCGGGAGACGGCTAAAAACCTACTACGCGGCAGAACGGCTATATTCTGTGAAGTGCTTTGGCTGCGGCTATGTGGCGCTTATTAAAGCCGGAAGCCCCTCAGAAGCCGCAAAGGTTTTCGGAGTAGAGTACGGAGGTGACACCGAATGACCGTAGAAGAAGCAATCGCAATCATACGCAGGAAAACAAGCATTCCCGAAAATGGAGAAATCTTTGAGATTATTGAAAAGGCTTACGATATGGCTGTTGAAGCTCTCGAAAAGCAGATACCCAAGGCACCTATCCAAAACCGCAAAGAACGCATACGATACACAAGCGCTTGTTCTTGCCCCAACTGCGGGCGCGGATTTGCAGGAACAGGAATAGCCGATTACTGCTACCATTGCGGGCAGGCTTTAAAGTGGGGTGATACAGAATGACATTCAAGAGGAGAAAATGTGCGATATGCGGGTGTAAGCCGACAGTGAGAATTATACACAGGTACGATAACTTTTTCGAGTGTGGGATAGAATGCCCTAAGTGCTTTGCTTATGAAAATTATGCTGCGCCAAGCAAGGAACTTGCTAAAGCCAATGCAGTACACCTGTGGAACTCCCAACAGAAGCGCATGGCTCTAATTCTCAACTTCGGAGGGTACACTAATGAACATTAAGAAATTCGAAAAGAATTTGCAGAATCAGCTTGACAGGCAGGTATTAGAGGGTGCAACCTCCGGTTGGATGGAGGAGAATGTGTCTCAGGCAATTTACAACGGAGGCAATGAAATCAAGCTCCCTAAGATGTCGCTCCAGGGTCTGGGCAGCTATAGCCGTGACGACGGCTACGCAGGCGGAGCAATTACTTATGCCTACGAGACCTTTACGCTCACCCAGGAAAGAGGCAGACGTTTCCGTATCGACGACATCGACGTTGACGAGAGCGGCTTCGGATTCGCTGCGGCAAATGCCGCAGCTGAGTTCCAGCGCACTTATGTTATTCCTGAGATTGACGCTTACCGTTACTCAAAACTGGCGGCAGCTGCTGGTATTCGCCAGACCTACTTCCCAAGTAAGGCTACGGTCGTGTCTGCTCTACTTATCCAGTTGGACAAGGTTTGCAACATGGTTTGCGATAACAACTATGGCAATGGCGACATAGTTGTCGCTATGAGCCGCCCGGTTTACGACAAACTTGTGCTTTCCGATGAATCAAAACTCAAACCCTTTCAGTTTAGGCAGAGCAGTCTTGAGCTTTTCGTGAAATCCATCAATGGTATTCCAATTATCCCGGTGCCGTCGAAAAGAATGCAAACCGAATATATCTTTGACGCAAACGGTTTTTTCCCTGCCATTCGCGCAGAACCTATCAACTGGATAATTTGTCCGAAATCCGCGCCCATAGCGATTTCTAAGACTGATAGTGTGAAAATCATTCCGCCTGGAGATAACCAGTTTGCTGACGCATGGGATATCGACTACCGCAAATATCATGATTTACTCATTCCGGACAACACAAAAGCGCTGATTGCGGTATCGGTCGCTTCGGAACAGGAGGGCAGAAGCTAATGAATGATAAAGCAGTATTGCTAAGCATACAGCCGCGATGGTGCGGGCTTATCACAAACGGCAAGAAAACTATTGAGGTACGCAAAACCAGACCGAAAATCGATACGCCGTTTAAATGTTACATATATCAGTCTAAGAGCAAAGACCTGTTGATGTATGTAATGAAAGACGGCGATAATGATTACGGCACAATCTATCACGGAAAGCCGGTATTCATTAAAACATTATCGCCGTATTCAAACGGCAACGAACAGAAAGTCATCGGTGAATTCACCTGCGACAGGATAATAGACGTGGACTGCGACAGCATAGCTCCATTTGACAAAAGCACGGGAATTTACATTGGTAAGCAATGCTGTTTATCAAGAGAAGAACTTTGGAAATATACCAGCGGCCATTGCGCTATGTGGAGGTGAGCGCTGATGAGCCGTAAAGAAGAGTATCGGTGGTATAAGAGTATCGGAATCTGCCCCGTATGCCACAAAACGGCAATACAAAAAGGGTATCAGACCTGCCTGGAATGCAGGCTGAAGATGAGGGAATATGCAGCTGACAGAAAGAGCAGGATGAACGCTGAACAGCTCGGCGACATCAGTCGGCGAACTGCCGAAGCAAACAAGCGGATGTATGTGCGCCGTAAAGAAGCGAACCTCTGCACGCAATGCGGAAAAAGACCGGCTGACGATGGCAAAACCACCTGCAGGTACTGCCGGGAAAAGTACAATCGAAAGAGACGTGAACAAAACGCAATGCGAGGCGGAAGTCATTATGATAAGTCCATAGTTCGCAAGGGAACCAGATTGTTTTGCGTGATTCCGGCGGAGCCGGGCGAGCACGGAGCTTACGTCTGCGAAGATATATGCCTGAAGCGTAGCGATGGCATGGTATATATCAAGGACGGAGAGTTCCCTGTTGGCTACATCGGGAAATCATGGTTCTTAAATCGTGCGGAAGCCGAGAAAGCAATGGAGGTGAGCAAAAGTGATTAGTGCATTCATAGGCGTATACACAGAAATCGCCGAAACCATGCGCTGGATTGAGCGCAGCGAGGAACGCGCACGCGCTGAACGTGGTTTCAGGAAGTTCGCGGCTAAGAAAAGCCGGAGCAGGAAGCAGAAGCGCAAGGGAAAGAAAAAGAGGTGAGTAAATGAGCAACAAGGCGGTACTCCTCAGCGTTCAGCCGAAATGGTGCGAGTTGATAGCTACAGGAAAGAAAACGATTGAGATTCGCAAGACTAAGCCGAAAATCAAAGTGCCATTCAAGGCGTACATCTACTGCACAAAAGACAGAAACAATCACTTCTGGACTGGGAAGCGATATTCTTACACTGATGAACACAGTCACAATGCATTCGACAAGGACGGTAACGGCAAGGTTATTGGAGAGTTTGTGTGCAATAAAATAGCAACGTTCCCAGATGAATGTTACGCAGGGTGGCTTGTAAAACATAGCTGTGTTTCGGTAAAAGAACTGGAACGATATGCAGGCGATAACGATAGTCTGTATGTTTGGCATATATCAAACCTCGTTATCTATGATGAGCCAAAAGAGTTGAGCAGATTTCTGGCACCGTGTGACGAAGATTGCGCAAGCTGCAAGTATTGGCAATATGATATGGTGAACCAGTATGAACGCGATTATGATTGCACAAACGGCTATTATCCTCTTGTTCCACTGAAAAAGGGACCGCAGTCATGGCGCTATGTGGAGGTGATGGGGAAATGAAGTTTTCCGACTTAACCGAGTGTCCATTTTGCGGCTGCGAGGAATACTACACCAAAGAATACGTCTATGGTGTGATACGTTATAACGAGTGTTTTGACGGCTCAGAAGCAGATAATGACACCCTGTATGATGGGTTGACTTACAAGAGCAGAGCTTACAACAGTAAAGCCTATTGCAGAAGTTGCGACAAATATCTCGGTAGCGTTATGGATAACACTATGTCTGCGGCTGTTCAAAAAGCTTTGAAACGCAATGGAGGTGAGCGGGAATGAGTGAGCGTAGAAAGCTTACTGCTGCCGAACGTCAGCAAATCTATGAGAAATTCGGCGGACGCTGTGCTTACTGTGGCTGTGAAATCACAATCAAAGAAATGCAGGCAGATCATGTTGTCCCGTTGCACCTCGGCGGCGCAGACGATATCTCTAATCTCTACCCTGCGTGCCGGGCTTGCAATCATTACAAGTCCACGTATACCGTTGAGAAGTTTAGAGCAGTAATACAGCAAGCGCCGGCGGGCGCTGCTGGACGAGATGGCAAGGCTGTGAAAGGAGAATAAATGAAAGACAGCGAAAATAAAAAGCTTGAACGTATTCAGGAGATCGACCGGAAGATACACCAGCTTGACACAGAGATAAATGTGCTTGCGGAATCGTTCGCACTGCTTATCCAGGGTAAGGAAGCGCGGCGGGTGGCGCTTTTTGACGAGTTACGAAGAACGTTGAACGGGGAAGGAGAAACCAGTGATAAAGATTGAAAATGTCGAGGTGTTCGGCTGGGAAGCAGCTATCCGCGGCATGCGTAATCCGATGAATTCGTGGGATAAGTCGGACAGCTGCTGGCTGCCGTTAAATGATGTTGCTGGGCATCCGGTCGATGACGGCTCGAAGCTGGAGTTTTTTGCGGGCAATAACGACCTTACGCTGATGAAGAAACTTGCGGCGGCGGGTACGGATCATCGAAAGTTCATGCGCATGATAAACGTTACCTGTGACATTACGGCGCCGAGATACTGGTGGACTGAGTTCGATACTTACAAGGTCAGCACGGTGCGGAACAGCTGCTCTACCATGCACACTATTGCTGAAAAAGAGTTTACTCTTGATGATTTCAGCTGGGAGCATCTGTTCACGCGGGATTTTCAGACCTACGGCATATACGACAACGACGACCAGCAGACAGTCTATTTGCAGGCTTCGGCGCTTGAAGTACTCAATACGGTCATTCAGGCGCTGAATGCATACCGCAGGGCGTATCTGGTCAGCCAGAAAGCAAACAAGGCTCTGTGGTGGCAGATGATACAGCTTCTTCCGCAGAGTTACAACCAGCGGGCGACTGTTCAGATGAACTATGAGGTACTCGCCAACATGTACCACAGCCGTAAGAATCATAAGCTGGACGAATGGCGTAAGTTCTGCGAGTGGGTCGGGGGACTTCCGTATTCTGTGATTATTACCGGGAACTCCGATAATGCCTGACCAGGCGGTGATGTTATCCGATATCTGATACTGTATCATCATACAACCGCCAGGAAGCCGCGATGGTACTGTGATAAGCACGAGTGCGGCGTTACTGAACACGTTCACAAGCCTGCGTGCTGGGTGTGTCGGCATTTAAAGCCTATGAGCGCGTTTTACTCAAAGAAAATATCCCTTTCTGCGAACGGTTCGTCCGAAAATAGCAAAAAATCCGCTGAAAGCGATATTTTTACGCGTAATTCGTTGAAAAGCAGCGGTTATCGTTATAAAAAATGCCGGAATCGTTCGAAAAAGGCGGGTAAAGCTAAAAAACGGCGATAAAAGGCGAAAGGATATGAAATTTATCAGGAGCTTCGACATCTGCGCTGCGTTTTTGCAGCGGAATTGTCGGAAACGCTGCTGGAACGCAGCAAAAACGCGCGGCTGTTTTCCGCGCGTTTTTCTGGTATTTATTAATATTTGATGATATTTGCTGATAGTTTGTTTGCTGTGGAAAGAAAAGGCGCCGATAGGTTGGTACCCCATCGGCGCGAATGCAAAAAGGTTGACTGTAGTACACAGCAAATCCATCAGCCATAAAGGTTGTACTAATAGATTAGCCTTGGTAGTGCATGTATATTATAAAGCACATAAATTAAAATGTCAAGGGGGACATTCTGAAATATTCACGGCGGTTTTTGAAATTGCATTTAAAAAAGCGGGGGTAAATTTAAAAATGGGGGAAAATGAGAAGAAAGAATTCGAACTGTCGAGAAATACTCGGGAGTTGATGAGGGAGATATTTTCGCGGCTTAAGCCGCCGCCGGCTATCAGTATATCGGAGTGGGCCGACCGGTTCCGCATGATATCGCCGGAGGCTTCCGCCGAGCCGGGGCGGTGGAGAACGTCGAAGGCGCCTTACCAGAAATTCATGATGGACGCTATTTCCGACCCGAAAACAACAAAGGTCGTAGTCATGACGGCGGCGCAGATAGGCAAGACAGACGCGCTTATACTGAATCCCACGGGATACTACATACACAACGATCCGTCGCCGATAATGACGATGGAGCCGACCTTACAGATGGGCGAGGCATATTCAAAGGACCGCCTTTCCCCCATGATACGGGACACTCCGGTATTATCGGCGCTTATCAATGACAAAAGTCGGACGAGCGGCAACACGATATTGCAGAAGGTCTTTCCCGGCGGGCATGTGACCATTGTCGGCGCGAATTCGCCCAGTTCACTTGCGTCCAGACCTATCCGGGCGCTGTTCGCGGACGAGATAGACAGGTATCCGTTTTCCGCCGGCAACGAGGGAGATCCGCTGCTGCTTGCGGAAAAGCGACTGACTACGTTCTGGAACAAGAAGATAGTGTATGTATCCACTCCGACCATCGACGGGCTTTCCCGAATTCAGATCGAGTTCGAAAACAGCACCAAAGAAGAATGGAACGTGCCGTGTCCGCACTGCGGAAAGTTTCAGCCGCTGCTCTGGTCCCAGGTGCAGTTTGACAAGGCTGACCTGACCGATATCAACTATGTATGCGTGCACTGCGGGGCGGTCTGCAAGGAGGCTGAATGGAAGCAGCAGTATATCAAGGGAAAGTTCGTCGCGGCGTTCCCGGCGCGGAACGTGCGGGGATTTCACCTTAATTCGCTTGCTTCCCTGTTCGTGGACTGGCGGGAAGTCGTCGAGAAATTCCTCGAGGCTAACAAAAAGGCCAAGGAGGGGAACGTCGAGCTGCTCAAGGTCTGGACGAACACAGAAATGGGCGAATGCTGGCACGAGCAGGGCGAACAGCTTGCGGAGGACGAGATGTACAAGCGCCGGGAGAAATACGGCTGCATGGTGCCGAAAGAGGTGCTCGTGCTTACTGCCGGCGTGGACACCCAGGACAACCGCTTTGAAATTGAAGTGGTTGGCTGGGGCGTTGAAAAGGAAAGCTGGGGTATCCAGTATCAAGTCATTTACGGCGACCTCAAGCAGCCGCACGTCTGGGAGCAGCTCAGCGCGTTCCTGGAACAGGAGTTCGAGAGGGAGGACGGTCAGAAACTCCGGATAGCCTGCACCTGCATGGACTCCGGCGGTCATTTCACGACCGAGGTATACCGCTTCTGCAAGAAAAGATACTCGCAGAACGTATTCGCCATCAAGGGCTACGGCGGCGCGGACGTGCCGTATATCAGCCGCCCGACAACCTCAAACCGGGTAAAGACTCCGCTTTTCAAGATAGGAGTCGACACTGGAAAGGCCTTGCTGGCGCAGCGGCTGAAAGTGGTTGAGGAAGGACCGAACTACTGCCATTTTCCCCGCGACCGGGGGCGCGGATATACTGAGGAATATTTCCGGGGACTTACAGCCGAACAGATGGTCATGAAATACGTCAAGGGGCACGCGGTCATAACCTGGGAACTGAAGAATCCGTCCTATCACAGAAACGAGCCCTGGGATATCCGGAACTATGCCACCGCCGCGCTGGAGATCGCTAACCCCGTACTCATCGCGCCGGAGAACCGCGCCGCAAGGCGTAGAAGAACGCAGCGGCGGACCGTATCAAGCGGAATAATATGAATTCGAAATTCCGGCGGTGGTTGTAAATGACTTGCATGATTTTGGTGACAAACTTGGGGGAGAGTTGGAAGGGATATGCGGCAGTTCAATATGGGGCGGATATGGGAGAGCGGAAACTTTGATATAACTTTTAAGCAACTTCGGAGTAACCTGAAGTTCCGGGGATTGTTTCCGCTGCCTTTTGTCAACGGTTATCCGGTTTCCGCTGCCGATTGGCAGCGCCGGAAATATTGCGTTTTATATTCAAGTGCTTTTCTGGGACGAATAGCACGAATGTGTTGACGTTCGGCGCTTTTCGCGTTATAATATTGACTGTGAGATGTCAAGACGCATATGTCTCATTTTGACCCGAGTGTTGCACCCGGCGAAAAAGACAGCGCCCTGCGGCATGGGCGCTGTTCCTTTCGGTTGATATTCGGATAGAAATATCCGGATTGAGATAAACCTTTCTATAACCGGCTGATGTACGCCAGTGCGTCAGTTTTCCCATGGCATGGCAAAAAGCGGCGGTCCTTTGCGCAGGACTGCCGCTTTTTTGTTTTCGGCTAACCCCGAAGCAAGTAGTATTGGTCTGCACAGGCATTTTCATGGGGTCGCGAAAATGCCGCCTCAAATATTCAACTGTTTCCTAAACGAAAATAGTTGCGGTCGCTGCATTTTTGCAGCGGCCTTTTTGGTTTTACGGTGAACGATTCGTTCGCCGTTTATTTTTTGCCCTTTTTCGGGAACAGCCATAAATAATTGCAAAGTCCTGCGGGCGGCTGCGCGTCAGTGCGAATCCGGATATGCTATCATGACACTGGGAAAATATACGATTTTACGGATTATATACATGGCGGTGAATAAATGGGCGGGATTACAGTTGAGATTGCTCGGGAAAAGCTGAACACCTGGCTTGAGGCGGAGGAAGCGCTTGCGACCTCGCAGAGCTACACAATGGGGACTATGAGCCTAACCCGCGCCGATCTCAAGCAGGTCAGGGAAAACATAACCTACTGGAACGACATGGTGACGAAGCTTGAGCGCGCCGGAAAAGGACGCAACCGCATTTATCGCGGTATTCCGATGGACTGACGGAGGTGAACGGCGGTGAACTTCATAGATAAGGCCATAGCCTTTATAAATCCGCAGGCTGCGGTCAAGCGCGCCGCCGCGCGTAACGCGCTTTCGGTGCTGGATTCCGGTTATGGAAACTATGGCGCTTCGTTCACGCGCAATTCACTGCGCGGGTGGAACTCATACGGCGGTTCGGCGGACGAAGATATCCACGAACACCTTGACACGCTCCGTCAGCGAAGCCGCGATCTTTATTCCGGCGTTCCGCTGGCTACGGCGGCGCTTAAGAAAATGCGCACTGCGGTGGTCGGTCAGGGCTTGAAACTGACATCGCAGGTGGATTTCAGATTCCTCAAGATGGACGAGGAGCGGGCGCGGGAGCTTGAAGCGCAGATAGAGCGGGAATTCAGGCTGTTCACAGATTCGCCGGACTGCGACGCTGAACGTATCGATAATTTCGAGGAGTTGCAGCAGCTTGCTTTTTTCAACTGGCTGATGAGCGGCGATGTGCTGGCGCTTATGCCGCTTAAAAAGCGCGCCGGGAATCCGTATGAGCTGACTATCCGGCTTATTGAGGCAGACCGGGTGTCTACGCCGTCCGACAAGCTTTACGACCCGCTTATCGAATCCGGCGTTGAAAAGGACAAGTCCGGCGAAGTCATAGCCTACTGGGTGGCGAACAATCACCCGCTTGCCGTTGACAACGTGCGGGAGGTCACCAAGTGGACCAGGGTAAAGGCTTACGGCGACAAGACCGGCCGCCGCAACGCACTGTTCATCTGTTCGCGGGAGCGAATAGGGCAGGTGCGCGGCGTTCCGTTCGTCGCGCCGGTAATTGAAGCGCTGAAACAGCTCGGGCGGTACACGGACGCCGAACTTATGGCGGCGGTCATCTCCGGAATGTTCACGGTATTCATCGAGAAGGAGGGCGTTTCAGAGGAATCTCCGGTCGGGGAGGTAGAGCCCGTTGACGAGGGCGACCGCACCGCCGCCGGGGCTATCCAGCTCGGAAATGGCGCTATCGTCGACCTTCAGGACGGCGAAAAGGCGCACGACATCAATCCGGGACGGCCGAACGCGAACTTTGACGGATTTGTCCGGGCGGTCAGCGCCCAGATCGGCGCGGCGCTTGAGATACCATACGAGGTGCTGATGTCGATGTTCAACAGCAATTATTCCGCGTCCCGCGCGGCGCTGCTGGAGTTCTGGAAAACGGTCAGAATGCACCGGGGCTGGCTTATCAACGATTTCTGTCAGCCGGTATTCGAGGAGTTCATGTGCGAGGCTGTGGCAAAGGGGCGTATAAAGGCGCCGGGGTTCTTTTCTGACCCGCTTATCCGCAAGGCTTACTGCTCCGCAAAATGGACTGGTCCTTCACAGGGTCAGATAGACCCGCTCAAGGAGGTCACCGCGGCGGTCGTACGCGTGCAGAACGGTTTCTCGACCAGGGACACCGAGGCGCTGGAACTGAACGGTTCCAGCTATTACGCAAACGTCGGTCAGCTCCGGACGGAAAACAAGCTGCTTGGCGAGGCTGGCGGAGGGGAAAAGACGACGGTGCTTGTGAACACCTCCGATGATGACGACTAGTCCGAAAATAAGGGGGACAACGATGGATGAAATCAACTCGAACAATGCGCCGCGGGGCGTTACCGCTGCCGCCGGCGCAGATAAAAGGTTCTGGAGTTTCCGGAACAGCTCGGAAACAGGCGGCGACGCCGAACTTGTATTATACGGCAGTATCAGTTCAACGAGCTGGTGGGGCGACGAAGTCACTCCGAAACAGTTCAGCGATGATCTGAAAGCGCTTGGCGATATCCAGGCGCTTACTGTTCGTATCAACTCCGGCGGCGGTGATGTTTTCGCGGCTTTTGCAATATATAACCGCCTGCTCGACCTGCGCAAGAAAGGCGTAAAGGTCAGCGCGGTGGTGGACGGCTGGGCGGCTTCCGCTGCGACGGTCATCTGCATGGGCGCGGAAAAGATATCCATACCCGCTGCGGCGATGTTCATGATACACGACCCGGCGGTCGGCACTTTCGGCTACTACAAGGTGGAGGAGCTTGATAAGATGGCGGACGAGCTCAAGACCATTAAGTCGGCTATCGTGGCGGCGTATGCAGGAAAGACCGGGAAAAGCCCGGAGGATATTTCAGCGGCGATGGCGGCGGAAACCTGGATGGACGGCACGTCGGCGGTGGAATCCGGCTATTGCGACGAGCTTATTACTGCGGCGGAAAATACCGCCGTGGAGAACAGGGACGGACATTTCTTCGTTAACTCCGTCGAGATGCCTGGTATTCCGGAAAAGGTATTAGAGCGGTTTCCCGCTTTAAGCACAATAAATAACACGATCAATGGAGCGGCGGGAGCTGCACCGGCGAAAAAGACGACAACGGCAAAGGAAACAACTGAACCAACGGAGGAACAGGGAATGGCAGATATCAAGGATATTGCAGGGCTTAAGGCTGCTTATCCCGATCTGTGCAGGCAGATCGAGAATGACGCGGCCAAGGCTGAAAGAGATCGTATCAAGGCTATCGAGGACGCGACCGTGGAGGGGTTTGAGGACGTCGCTGAAAAGGCGAAGTACACCGATATCATCACCGCGCCGGAAATGGCGGTGCGCGTACTGAACGGCATGAAGAAGCAGGGTGCGGACTACCTCAGGAACAGGGAGCAGGACGCGCAGGACAGCGGCGCGGACGCTGTTCAGCAGCAGGCACCGGAATCCCCGGCGGACGATGACGACAAGAAGTTCAACAGCATGCTGGACGGCATATTCGGCAAGGAGGCTAAGTAATGGGCGGCAGATACACACCCGGAACCGATTCTATCGGCGCGGTCAATTTTTACGCGGGCAGCGAGTTCCCGCACATTAAGGGAAAGGCAGAAGCCGAGGCGGCTGTAAGAAAATATGAGCCGGTCACCATCGCGGACGGCAAGATCAGCCCCGTGGCGGCTTCTTCCGCTGACAGCGGCGTCACTTACACTACCGGAGTGACCGGGCTTTACGGCATTGCTCTGGAGGACATCGGTGCGGACGAGATGGGCGCGGTGCTGCTTACCGGCGAGGTGCTGGCTGACGCGCTTATCGTCGCGGAAAACGTCGATATATCGGCGCTTGTCGTTCCGTTCAGAAACATCGGCATTTTCCTCAAGTAAGAGGAAAGGAGGACAAAAATGGATCTTTATACACCTACCAGGATCGAGGAAGTATTCAGACGCTCCCCGCGTGTGACTACATTCCTCAAGAGCACTTTTTTTAAGGGCAGCAAGACTTTCGTCACCAAGAGCGTAAACTTCGATATCGTCGAGGGTTCAAGGAGCGTCGCGCCGTTCGTGAACCCCAAGGCCGGCGGTCAGGTGATCCCGAACAAGGGATATTCCACCAAGACCTACACAGCGCCGCTTGTTTCGCCGGAAAAGGTGACTGAGGCGGAGGAGATGCTCGACCGTATCGCAGGCGAACAGATCACTTCCAGCATGACTCCGGCTGAAAGAGCTGTGAGAAAGCTTTCAGAAGATCTCGTCGAGATGGACGAGATGATCACCCGCCGCGAGGAAGTAATGTGCGCCGAGGCGCTGTTCACCGGCAAGATCACTGTAAAGGGCAAGAACATCGACGACGAGATCGACTTCGGTTTCAGCAACACCGAAACCCTTTCAAAGAAGTGGTCCGCTGCGGGTTCAGACCCTATCGCAGATCTCCAGAAGTGGAAGAGAGCGATCTCAAAGGAAGGCTATGTCAATGCGAACATCTGTATCATGAGCGTGGACGCAGCGAACGCGTTCATTGGCAACGCTAACGTGCAGAAGCTGCTTGACATCAGAAACTACGAGATCGCGACCATCAAGCCCCGCGAGCTTTCGAACGGCGTAAGTTTCATCGGTAATATCCCGATGATGGGTCTTTCCATTTACACATATGACGAATGGTATCTGGACGACTGGACCGACCCTGACAGCCCTGTTACAAAGCCTTTCGTGCCGGACGGCACTGTCGGCCTGTTCAGCACTGCGGCGCGCTTCGACATGCTGTACGGCGCTATCAGCAACTTTAACGGAAAGACGCAGGCACCTCAGACCTTTACCGGCAAGAGATACTCCGAATCCTTCCTTTCCAGCGACAACCGCGTGCGCACCGTGCGCATCTCTTCCAGACCGCTTGCGGTTCCGCACAACCTCAAGAGCTGGTACATAGCGAAGGTGCTGTAATGATGGATTTCCGGGAGGCTGTGGAAAAGGATATCCGGGAGGTTTTCCACAATCTCAGGGAGTTTGCGGAAACTCACAGGGTGACATACAACGGCGTGGAATATGAAGTCCCTGCCGTTATCACCAAATATATCCCGGAGGAATTCGAAATAACCGGCGGAAGCATGGACGGCTCCGGGCGATACGGCGACGGGATATACTCGCTGAAAAAGACGGCGTATATCCCGTATGAGGCGCTGGGAGTGCTTCCGGAGGTCAGAAACCGGATATTTATCGACGACGATGAATACGACATACTTTCCTCGGAGCTTATCCAGGGGAAGGAGATCGTGCTTTCACTTGAGAGGTTTGCGGAATAGTCTGCAATTCCACGCACTTGTTCGCGCGTGAATGCCGGGAGGTTCGACGAGTAATGGAAGTAACTGCTGAACAGCTCCAGCGAGTCAATGAAGAGCTGCGGGGGCTGCCGGGAAACAAGGTGTACGCGGCGCTTTCGAATGCTGCGAACCGCGCCATGATGAGCGCCCGCGGGGTCGCCTGGAAATCAGTACACAGCATGTACACAGTGGACCGGGCGGCTTTCTATCAGGACACAAGGATACACACTTTCCGCGCGAACAAGCAGTCGCTTTCGGCGGCTGTAACGTTCGGCGGGTATCTCATTCCGCTTATCAGCTTCAACGTCAGGGGCTACAGGGCGCATGAGAAAGGACATGTGCGGCGGCTCAAGGCGGAGGTGCTGACCGGTATCCCGAAAGACCTCAAACACGCGTATATAACCGACCTTGGAAAATACGGCGTTAATGTTTTCGAACGTTATTCCACCGAGCGCAACAGCTCGCAGGCCCTTTACGGTCCGTCGGCGGCGCACATGGTGGAGAATGGCGAGGTTATCAAGGATATGGACGCAGCGGCAAAGGCGACTTTTGACAAGCGCCTTGACCATGAGATAGACAGAATACTGAGGGGGTACGGCGGAAGATGACAGTGACCGACCTTATGACGGCGCTTAAGGCGCTTGTCGAGGAATGCGTAAAAGACATCGTTCTCCCGTGCAGACCGGAAAAGGCGGGTGCGGAAACGACATACCGCCCGGCAAGGGTGTATCTTATGGACCTGCCGAAAAAGACGGACGACCTCAATCTTATTCCGTACATCATTCTTCAGGTGCTGACCGGGCAGGACGAGCAGAAGCCCGCGGACGATCCTCACAGCCAGGTCGGCGTGCGGTTCGCCGTCGGCGTTTACTGCGACGATATGGGCGAAGGCAAGCTGAATGTGCTGAACATCATCGAGCGCATTCGGCACCGGCTTTTGAAGCGCGAAGCCATAGGCGGGCACTTCCTGCTTATGGACAGGATAGACTGGGCTATCGACCCGGCTACTAACGGTCAGTACTTTTTCGGGGAAATGCTTGCGAGCTTTGAGCTTCCGCCGGTTCAGCCGGATTTCCCCGACTTTGATAACTTGGCGTATAAAAATACAAGATGGTTTACTGACAGAACGGAGGAACTTTCATGCCTAAGGTCAGAAATTTCGGAGTAAGCTCCGATACAGAACAGAAAGACGGAGTCTCCGGCGCGGCTGACACTGCGGGGGTGAGCACCGGGGCGGATATGACCGCTTCGGGAAACCCAGCTTGTGAGCATGAGGAAGTTTCGGCGGTCACGCAGTCCGGATCTTCCGTCCCGCCGGTTCTGGTTTACATCGGTCCGTCGATATTCCGCACGCAGCTTATTTCCGGCCGGGCGTTCATCACGCACGGAAAAAAGCTCGACGAGATAATCCCGGACGAGCTGCATAACTATCCCCTGGCGCGCATGATGTTCGTCACACCGGAGGAACTTTCGGCGGTGAGAGCAAAGATACATGACCCGGGTACAGCCCTGGGCAACGCTTACAAGAACCTTTCCGGCAGATGAGGAGGACAAGGATAAATGGCTTACTATCACGGAATTAAGACCAGCGAGCAGGCGACCGCGCTCGCTACTCCGGCGGCGGTATCCGTCGGCATTACTTTTGCGGTCGGCACCGCGCCCGTATATCAGGGCGAGGGGGCTGTAAACAAGCTCGTTTACGCCAACAACTATGCGGAGGCCGTGGCGGCGCTCGGCTACTCCGACAACTGGGAGGATTTCACGCTCTGTGAGGTCATGAAAACACATTTCGGACTTTACGGAGTGTCCCCGGTAATATTCGTGAACGTGCTCGATCCCGCCGAACACAAGGAGTCTGTTGAGAGCGCTGAGATCGCTCTTGTGGACGGCCGCGCGGAACTGCCTGAAACGGCAATCAAGAGCACTGTAGTCGTCAAGGCTGCTTCTGCGGGCGATGCGCTTGTTGAGGGCACCGATTATTCGTGCTTCTACAACGACGGCAAGCTCATCGTTGAGGCGATAAAGGGCGGCGCGCTTTCCGGCTCGTCCGCCTATATCGCTTACGACAAGGTAAAGCCCTCCGGCGTGGATTCCGACGACATCATTGGCGGTATCGATGTCAGCACCGGCGCAAAGAAGGGTCTGGAGCTTGTGAACTCAGTGTTCACGAAGTATGGCGTGGTTCCGGAATTCATCATCGCGCCCGGCTATTCCAGCGATAACGCTGTAGCGGCTGTCATGGCTGCGAAGGCGGATTCGATATGCGGGCTGTTCAAGGGCAAGGCCATCATCGACGCGGACTGCACCACAATCAAGAAGTACAGCGATGTTTACGGCTGGAAGTCTGACAAGAACATCAACGGCACAAACGAGGTCCTTTGCTGGCCTATGGTGGCGCTTGCGGGAAAGAAATATCACCTTTCTACCCACATCGCGGCGCTTGCGGCGACCGTGGATAACGACAACGGCGGTATCCCGTCCGAATCCCCGTCAAACAAGGCTATCCAGGCTGACAGCACCGTGCTTTCCGACGGTTCCGAGGTCCTGCTTGAGCTGGCTGACGCGAATGTGCTGAACAGCAAGGGCGTAGTCACCGCGCTGAACTTCAACGGCAGATTTGCGCTGTGGGGCAATGAGACTGCGTGCTATCCGAACTCCACCGACGTCAAGGATTATTTCCTCTGCATAAACAGAATGTTCGGCTATGTGGCGCAGACAGTTACCCTGACTTTCTGGGGCAAGCTTGACAGCAAGATGACGCGCCGGCTTATCGACTGCATCATCGACACGGTGAACATCTGGCTGAACGGTCTCAAGACGGCTGAACATATCCTGGGCGGGCGTATCGAGTTCAGCGAGGCGGAGAACCCGCTTACCGACCTGATGGCGGGCCGCATGAAGTTCCACATCTACATCACGCCGCCTTCTCCTGCCAAGGAGATGGAGTTCGTCCTGGAATACGACGCGGACTATGTTTCTGCGGCGCTTGGCGGTTAATGGAGGTACATAAATGGCACAGTTTTCAGAAATAAACATCGCGTTCCGCGTGTATGAGAACGCGGTGGACTACTACGGCATTGCTGAAGTTGACCTGCCGGATATCACACAGATCACCGAGGAGATGCAGGGCGCGGGCTTCGCGGGAAAGTATGACGCGGTGATCATCGGTCATATCGAGGCTATGAAGGCGACCATCAATTTCCGCAATCCTACAAAGATCGCGTACAATCTGTTTACCCCGGTGGAGCACCAGCTCGATCTCCGTGCGAACGTGCAGGAGCGCGACACTGTTTCCGGCGTAAGACAGGTGGCGGTAAAGCACATACTCAAGTGCACGCCCATCACCCTCAAGACCGGAAAGCTTGCGAACTTCTCGACCGGCGATACCAACGCGGAATATGCGGTGCATTATTTCGCTACTTTCATCGACGGCGCAAAGACCCTTGAGGTCGATCCCGCAAACTACATATTCTTCGTGGACGGCGTGGACTACCTTGCGGAGATGCGCAAGAATCTGGGACTTGCATAGTTCAGCGCCGGGAACATCCGGCGCTGAACATCCGATTTTCCTTTCCGTCACCGGAGTGGGGACGGAATCCCGGCTTTGCCGGGAGCGGAAAATCTCGGGTTGGCGATTATGCCTTAGGAGCTTTAAACATCAGGAAATATAACAGGAGGAATCACTATGAGCAGCGTAGAGAAAGCAGACATGACAGAGGAGCAGGTGAGAGCGGAGGAATCCGCCCAGGGCGCGGACGTGTATGTCCACAAGTTCAAGAAGCCTTTCACCTGGGAGGGAGAAACCTATGAAGAACTTAAATTCAACTTTGGCGGGCTGACCGCCGCCGACATGGAAGATGTCGAGGACGAGATGGCCGCGGACAACCGCTATGCCATTATTCCGGAATACAGCACGGCTTATGTTATGCGCCTGGCTGCAAAGGCGGCTAAGGTACATATCAGCCTTCTGGAACATCTTCCGCTGTATGATGGCAACATCATCAGGAGAAAAGCCCGCGCTTTTTTTATGAGCGGGGAATAAGCAATGACCCGGCGGGCTGGTGGAGGCGCGAAAGTATTTATCTTTCGCGATATACGAATACTCCCGCCGGATTTTTTTACAACATGCCGCTTCGGCGGCTTGAAAAGTGGTTAAAGACCGTCCTTGATATCGCTAAGGAGGAAAAGAAGGAATGAGCAGCACACGTCGTGAATACGAGATGTTCTTCAAGATCACCGGAGCCATGGGCGGTTCTTTTTCTGCCGCTATGCGGAATTCCTCCAGCGAGATGAAGGCGCTCCAGACTGCCACCCGCACACTGAACTCACAGATGAGGGACATCAGCGGGTATCAGAAGCAGCAGAAGGCTATCGAGCGGCAGAACGAGATCATTCGCAATAGTGAAACGCGGCTGACGGAGTTAAGACGCCGCAATGCCGAGCTTGCACAGGAAATGACCAACACGGCGAACCCGACGGCGGCACAGCGGGGGCAGCTGGAACGCAATGCGGAACAGATACGGCGCTGTGAAAACGCGCTGGAGGAGCATAATCAGCGGCTTCGGGAAATGCAGGACCGTCTGGGTGACGCGCGTGCCGCCTTACAGGACGCGGGTATCGACACTGATAACCTTTCCGGCGATATGGAGAGATTACAGAGCCGGCTTGAGGAAATATCCAGGACGCGGAACTTCCTTTCGAACGTATCGGAGGAGCTGGAAACCACCCGGGCGCAGTTCAGGGACGCTGCAAAAGAATTTGCGGGTCTTGCCGGGGGGATCGGGGCGGCGGTCGGTACGGTGTACGCCAGCGCTTCAAAGCCTGCGATGAATTTTGAGAGCGCATTCACCGGAGTTCGCAAGACCGTTGAAGCAACGGAGGAAGAATTCGCGGAAATGCGGCAGGGCATTCTGAATATGTCGCAGACTGACGTCATCGCTTCGGCGGACGAAATTGCCGCCGTTGCGGAGGCCGCAGGTCAGCTCGGTATCCAGAAAGAGCATATCCTTGACTTCTCAAAGGTAATGATAGACCTAGGGGAGGCAACAAATCTTTCGGCAGACGAAGCGGCTTCTGAACTGGCAAAATTCGCGAACATCACGCAGATGGATCAGGGGGACTTTGACAAGCTCGGTTCGGTAGTCGTTGACCTGGGCAACAATTTCGCTACTACCGAGGCGGACATTGTTTCAATGGGCATGAGGCTTGCTTCCACCGGTGAGCTTACCGGATTATCGGAACCGCAGATAATGGCGGCGGCTACGGCGCTTTCTTCACTCGGTATCGAAGCGGAGGCCGGCGGTTCGGCTATGTCTAAGATCCTGAAATCCTTACAGCTTGCCGTTGAAACCGGGGACGGGCTTGAGGGCTTCGCAAAGGTCGCAAATCTTTCGCAGGACGCTTTCAAACAGCTGTACAAGCAGGATTCGCTCAAGGCGCTTTCCGCTTTCACAAAGGGACTGAACGACACCGAACGCAATGGCAAAAGCGCCGTTGCTATCCTGGACGACATGGGCATCACCGAAGTCAGAATGTCCAACGCGGTGCTTTCGCTCGCTTCTTCTGACGATATCCTGACCGACGCCGCCGATCTTGCCACAAAGGCGTGGGAGGAAAACAACGCCCTGACTGCCGAGGCTGAAAAGCGCTATGCCACGACGGAATCCCAAATCGACCAGGCTAAGAATTCTGTGGAGAACCTTGGTATCACCATAGGCGACATGACCCTGCCGATGATAAAGGAACTGGCGGGGGAGCTTACTGAAGCGGCAAAGGGCGCGCAGAGATGGGTTTCCGAGAATCAGGAGGGAATAAAAAAAGTTGCCGGGATCGCTGGAGAAGTCGCGAAATATGCGCTTATCCTCAAGGGCACGCAGGTGACATATCTCGGAGTAAAGACCGGGGCGCTGGCGGCGGCCAAGGGCGGCGCAAAGGTAGTCGCGGCGATCCAGGCGGCGCAGGTCGCAGGCAAGGGGAAGGGGCTTAAGACCTTCCTTTCCACCATGACTGGCCTTTCCGGCGCGGGGGCTGTTACTTCGGTCATCGGTGGTGTTGCGGCTGCCGTGGCGGCGCTTACTGCGGTGTTCGTAGTGAACATCAAGCAGTTCCAGCAGTACCGCAAGGAGATCACCGACAAGAAACTGTTCGACAATGGCGGCAAGTCGCTTGAGGAATACACGGAGTTGCTCAAGGAAAACACTTCGGAACACTACAAGTATGCCCAGGAGGTCAACAGCGCTTCGGAGGAGCTTGACGGCATAGACTATGAGCTGTCTAAGGCCAGGGGCTCGCTGGAGCTTTACAACCAGATACTTGACGAGAACGGCACTCTTACCGCCGGTCAGGCTGACGCGATGTATGAACCGTTCAACGAATTCGCAGGAAAGCTTGAAGAGGACTTCCAGGCGCGCTACGATATGGTTTTCGACGCGTTCAGGACATCGGCGGTCGAGGCGGCGCAGCAGCTCGGAATAAGTATCGGCGAGATCGAATCCGTACTTGACGGATTCAAGAACCGGTTCACGACATCTACCAGCGATTCGCAGAAAACCATTACCGCGCTGCTGGACAAGCAGCGGAACGGTGAAGAACTGACTGCGGAGGACTGGGAAACATACCGCAAGGAGATACAGTTCCAGACCGACATGGCGAACGCCGCGCCGGACAGCGCAAAGTCCGAATACGAAGCGATGAAGGAAGAAGTGTCCGGCTGGGACTTCGGTTCGGATCAGCAGGGCGGCATTGACCATCTGAACGAGCTGTACCAGTATGCCAGCGACTACATCGCCGAGATGGACAAGGCGCAGACGAATCTCAATACGGAATATGATGCGCTGCGGGAACAGGCGCGGATAATGCACGAATCCGGCAAGAGCACCGACGAGGAATACAGCGCGGATATCACGGCTCTGAGCCAGGCGCAGCAGATAACCTATGCGGCGTACAAGGAGCGGCGCGACGACTTCCTGGACGAATTCAACACCACATGGAGCTCATTCAGCGACCAGATAGACGAGGAAGTCGCCAAGGGCATGGAAGAGGCGGGCTTCAACTTCTTCGAAAGCTTCTGGAACAACTTCAAGGGCACCATGGTGACATACGGGGAGCAGTACGGCAACCTTTTCACGGGAAAGGGATTAACGTACAGCGATCAGCAGCTTATCGACGGTTCGGTATCTTCGGCGAGGGCTGACGAATACAGGCTCGCGGCTGCAAAGAGCACATACAGCGGGCTTTATGACGCCGCCGGACAGTATGCCCCGGGCGACTTTGGGGACGGCGCGAAGAACCCGGGATATGGCTCTTCCCTGAACTCGCTTAGGACGGCGCGATTTATTCCGACCTCCGCGCTTGCCGAGATGAAGGCGGCGGGGATCCCCGGTCATGCTAACGGCTCTTCGTTCACGGAGAATGCGTTCATCGCAGGCGAGAATGGTCCGGAACTTATCGTCGGCGCGCCCGGGCGGCGTGTATTCACCGCTGACGAAACATCTATGCTGCTGGGTATCATGCCGCAGGCACTTTCCCTTGCCGCTTATTCCCGCGCGCGGTCGACTCCTGTCAACATCACCGTCAACAGTTCGTTCAGCGGCAGCAGCGCGGATTATTCCGCGTATAACGACGATCTTGCGGAAAAGATATACCACATTTTCGTGGAAAAGGCTGACGATGAGCGGCGCAACGCTTTTTATTGAATTCCGAATTCTTAATCCCGGGCTATGGACGGCAGAATAACCATTTTGTTATAGCCAACAAAATGGTCGCGAATCCTTGTAGAATGCGGGGAATGCATTTTGCCGACGCTGGCAAAATGGTCGGGTAATTACAATTGTCATTACTTTTCCCATATCCGGGCGAATGTCTGGATATGGGACGATATCGGCGGGGCTTGCGCATGAACGAGTACCGCCGGAAATGCGCTTTTGGGGCGCGGTGATCCTCCTGGCTGCGGTTCCCGGGTGTACTCGGGGACTGCATGCGGGGCGGTATATAAACACATAAGTTAAAGACTTAAACAGGCTGTTTAAAGGGGTGGTTCTATGGGCAGCTACATCACTATTCAGGGCGATACATGGGATATCATCGCGCTGAAAACAATGGGGTCGGACAAGCTCATGGGTCAGCTTATCGAGGCTAATATCGAATATGCGGATACCGTTGTGTTCGGCGCGGGGAAAAAGCTTGTCGTTCCCGAATACACCGCGCCGGCTGACGAGCAGCTCCCGCCCTGGAAAAGAGGTCTGATATGAGCGCAGACTGGACGACTTCCAGTAAAGAACGTGCGCGGCGGGTTTCCGTCGCCGTTAAGATAAACGGTGCGGATATCTCGGAGGACATGGGAAAATACCTGCTTTCGCTTTCCTATTCGGACGAACAGGAGGGGAAAACGGACGACCTTTCCCTTACCATCGACGACCGGGAGGGCATATGGCTGCAAAGCTGGCTGAATCCGGCGGTTTCTTCGAAGAATTCCGGCGGCGGTTCGGGTTCCGGTAGTTCTTCTGAGTCTGGTGGTCTTTCCGTAGGCGATCCGGTAAAAGTGAAGATCGGCGCTAAAGATTATAATGGCGGCGGGCTGCAGGCCTGGGTATATTCGTATGACGGGTTTACCGTCCTGGAGATCGGCGCTATAAATCCGGATCGCATTGTTGTCGGGATCAACGGTGTTATCACGGCGGCGGTACATGTCGCCGACCTTGAAAAGAACGGCGCGGGAAAAGCAACCGGGGTCGGAAGTACCACTGTCAGCTCCGCGAATGGTTTGCAGGGGGCTTCGCTGGCAGTGTCGATAATCCAGAAAGACTGGGAGGACGACGGGGAACGGCGCGTGCTGGACTGCGGGGAATTCACCATTGACACCATTAAGGCTTCCGGCCCGCCGACCAAAATAACCATCAAAGCGACGTCGCTGCCGGCGGGTTCCTCCGTCCGGGCGGTGAAGAAGAACAAAAGCTGGGAGAATATCCGGCTTTCGGCTATCGCGGCGCAGATCGCGGCGGCCGGGAATCTTAAAAGCTATTTTTCCGGGGACTACGACCCGGTCTACAGCCGGAAAGAGCAAAGCAATGAAAGCGACATCTCTTTTCTTTCGCGGCTGTGTGTGGACGCGGGAATGTCTTTGAAAGTGACCGCCGGGGCGCTGGTGATATTCGACGAGGACGAATACGAAAAGAAGCCCGCTATACGGACTTTTTCGCCGAAAAAAGGGAATGTGCTATCTTACTCTTTTTCGGACGGATCATCGGACAAGTCTTACAGCTCCTGTCATGTGAGCTGGACGGACACGAACGGAACAACGATCGAATATACCTACACGCCGCGAATCGACAACCCGGGTACCGGGGAAGTACTTGAGATAAGCGAGCGTGTTGACAGCCGCGAGGAGGCTCGGAAGCTTGCTATGAAGCGGCTCAAGGCAAAAAACAAAGACCGTTTTTCAGCGTCGCTGAAAATCATCGGGGACGCCGGGCTTGCGGCGGGGGCTACAGTGAACGTCAGCGGCTGGGGCACGTTTGATGGAAAATACATGATAAAGACGGCGGCACATTCCATTGGCAGCGGTTACACTACAGATCTTACGCTGCGGAAATGCCTGGGAGGTTATGATGGCTGATATCAGGGTCGGAAAGGTGTCCAGCGTGAACGTATCGGCGCGGACGGCGCGGGTGATATTCGGCGATCGTGGGGATATGGTTTCCGGGGAACTGGCGGTACTCCGGAATTCCCCGCTTATCACGGCGGATATCACTACGGACAACAAAAAGTGGTCTGTTTCTGAAACATATTCCTCTGCGCCGCGCACGCTTGGCCGGGGGGAACACTATGACAAGGCTGAACCGGATAGTATTTCCGGCTCGCTTTCTCCGGACGGTCACAAGGTGGACGTTAATATTTACGGCTGGCTGCCTTATATCGGTCAGGTGGTCGTCTGCGTTATTCAGGACGGCGGCGAGGGGTGCGGCTATATCATCGGGGGTGTTTAAATGGCTGTTGGAAGTCTTGGAGATGTTGTTTTCGAAGTCAGCGATGACCGGAAGCTAACCTTTTCCGGCATGTCTTATTCAGTCGGAGCGCGGACTTCCGTGCATAACCGGATAAACGGGCGGCCGATTATTGAATTTCAGGGGCCGGAGAACGAAGAAATATCGCTGACGATAAAGCTTTCAGCGTTCCTCGGGATAAATCCAAGGAAATCAATGTACAAGCTGGACGATATGTGCAGGGAGGGCGTTCCGGTGCGCCTGGTCATTGGGAAAACGCACTTTGGGAAGTACAAGTGGCTTATTACCAAGGCGTCTAACAGCATTGAGCATGTTAGCAACCGTGGTCAGCTCCTTAGTATTACTACGAAATTAACTCTTAAAGAGTATGCGAAGAGGTGATATCGTGAAAACAGTCATACGCGGCGACGCGCCCGGCGCGCTTTCGGTCAAGCCGGAAAGCAAGCATGAAGAAATTCTCCAGAATATCCGGGTACTGCTTTCGACTGCGAAATACGATGTCCCGCTTGCACGGGAAATGGGGCTTGACGCCGAATACCTTCACCGCCCGCAGCCGGCGGCGGAAACGCTGCTGTATCAGACCATCGCGGACGCCATCGAGGAATACGAGCCGCGGGCGGAACTGGTAAGCATAGACTTTGAAGAGGACACTGCGAGCGGCGTGATTATTCCGGTTGTGGAGGTGGAGATAAATGAGTGATGAGAGGGCTTTTCCAGATATCAGCTTTGTTGATTCGGACGCGTTGGCTATCCTTTCGGAGATGATAGCCGGGTATGAAGCTGAGACCGGGAGGACGTTATATCCTGCGGATCCGGTGCGGGTGCTTCTGAACTACGTTGCGGCGGTGATATCGCAGGAACGCGCCAAGATAAACGATTCGGCAAAGATGAACGTGCCGCGGTTCGCGCGGGGGGACTATCTGGATTCCCTTGCCGAAATATTCCGCGGGGTTGAGCGGCTTGAGGCTGTTCCGGCGGAATGTATGCTGATATTCTCGATTTCGTCGGCGCAGGATACCGGGGTAATTATCCCCGCCGGAACCCGGGCGACTGCGGACGGCTCTATTACTTTTTCGACTGTTTCGGATATCGTTATTCCGGCCGGGGAAGTGAGCGGCGCGGTAAAGGCTGTGTGCGATATTCCGGGTACCGTTGGAAATGGATATCTTGCGGGGCAGATAAAGAGCTGCGTGGATATTTTCCCTTATTTCTCGGCGGTCGAGAATCTCGACACTACCGGCGGCGGGTCTGACCGGGAATCTGACTCCGGGCTTTACGAACGTATGCGGGAAAGCGTGGAGGGATATTCGACAGCCGGCCCGGCTGGGGCTTACATATATCATGCGAAATCTTCGAGCGCGCTCATCGAAGATGTTACGGCGACGTCGCCGTCTGCCGGGAACGTGGATATCCGCGTGCTGCTGAAAGGCGGTAAATTCCCTGATCAGGCTGTTCTTGACATCGTTTCGGCTGCGCTGAACGATGAGAAGATACGTCCGCTGACCGACCATGTGACTGTTTCCGCGCCTACGGAAAAGGCGTTCAGCGTGGCTCTGACTTACTATGTTGAGAGCGGCGGGGAACTTAGTCTTTCGGCTGCGGCGTCGGCGGTTGAGGGCGCGGTCGCGGCCTATATCGAATGGCAGACGGCGAAGATCGGGCGGGATATCGATCCGTCGAAGCTCATTCAGCTTGTGATGAACGCGGGCGTAAAGCGGGTAGTGGTGACATCGCCTGTGTATACCCCGGTCGGCGCGACCGAGGCGGCAAAGCTCGGAACAAAGACGGTCAGCGCGGGAGGCTACGAAGATGAATAGAGATGATATCCTGCGGATCCTGCCGCCCGTCTTGAAAAAGGACGACGGGTTCGCGGCGCTGGGAAAAATCATCGCGGAACAGCTTGCGAAAAATCGGGAGCTTACGGATAAGGCACTGATTTACCCGGCTATAGATAAGCTTGACGAGCCTGTTCTGGACGCGCTGGCCTATGATCTGAACGTCCCCTGGTACGATTACGAGGGCGGTCTTGAGAGCAAGCGGTCAACTATTCGGGAATGCTTGCAGATACATCAGTACAAGGGTACGAAGTACGCGGTCAGGGCGGCGCTTGAGGGCGTCTATGAGAATGTGCGGGTTCGGGAATGGTTTGAATACGGCGGGGAGCCGTATCACTTCAAGGTGACCATTTATGACAGCGGCGGAGACGCGGAAAAGCGCGGGCGGGTGCTTGCAAAAATCAAATACTACAAGAATCTTCGCAGCGTGCTTGACGAAACAGAATTCATCATCGGCATAAAGGCTGAAATGCCAGTGTATGCCGGCTTTGGGATATGCGGAAAAACAAAGCGGCTGAAATGCGTGATAAATGAACGCAGGATCATCGGCGTGGGCGCGGATATAGCACTTCATTCCGGTGTTAAGATATGCGGAAAAACAAAGCGAATATTTACGGAGGTAAGCAATGGCGACATGGAATAACAGCGTTATCACTAACGCGGGGCTTGAGCTGCTGGAGCAGTCGCTTTCCGGCGATGGGATAGTTATTTCCCGTGCGGCTCTTGGCGGCGGTACGGTCGATGTGTCGGCACTTGTGGATCAGACCGTGCTGACTGATCCGCTGGTCGGTACGACGGTGGTTATATCTTCACAAAAGCCTCTTTCGGGGTCTTCTGGAAGGGAGATAAAGCTCCAGATCAGGAACACGGGACTTTCAGCGGCGGCGACATTCAAGCAGGTAGGAATATTTGCGGCCTGCGGCGGCGTGGAGGTCCTTTTTGCGATATCGCAGGACGAATCAGGCGAGGAAATTCCGTCGGCGGCTGAATATCCTGACTTCATGGAGGAATTCACTGCCGCCGTGACTATCTCGCAGACTTATGGAGTCACAGTAGAAGTCAGCTCCCTGGCGTTTGTCACGAAAGCAGAACTTGAGGAGTCACTTTCAGGGAAATCAGACAGCGGGCACAAGCACACGACGTCCGATATATCAGACCTGCCTAAGCTCGGAACAGCAGCGCAGAAAAACGCGGGGGATTTCGTGGACGCCGCTGACAAGAATGCGCAGACCCTTATCCCCGCCGGTTCAGATATTCCGGCCTGGCTCTGGGCGAACGCAAAAAAATACACGCGGTACTATTCGAAATATGCAAGTTCCAACAGTTATGTGAACGCCCCGCCGCATATGCAGAGCGGCTCGGAACATATTGCATACTATTGGTTTGACGGCATGAACGTCACAGCTATCGGAGAATGCGGTATGATGTATGTCGGAATGCTTATTTCTGGTGTTTTTTCGGGCTGGTCGCCGGCAAGGAGCGGCAAGAACGAGCTTGACAATCCGGATTTTCGTATAAATCAGCGCGGGCAGGCTGAATACACCTCCGGCTACACGGTCGACAGATGGTATTCTCCCGGGAAGTGCAGCGCAGCGCCGATTTCCGGCGGTGTGAAGCTCACCTCTACGGTAACAGCGTCGTCAACAACCCACGCTTTTTGGCAGGATTTTGAGTTCCCGCTTCCACCGGGAAAATACACGCTATCTCTCAAGGCAGCGGACGTCACCGGAGTATGGGCCGCGCGTATCCGCACTGTGACCGCAGCCGGGGACTACGTTGACAGCTACTATACTCCCAGGCTTCAGGCTGGAATAAACAGTGTGACGGTAGATCTTTCTGACAGCGAGTACATATCAGCGGTATCCATCGGGTTCAACAAGGGCACCGAAGCCGGGAACTCCCTGAAGCTCGCATGGGTCAAGCTAGAGCTTGGCAGCGCCGCTACTCCGTTCGTACCGCCCGACCCGGCGACGGAGCTGCTCAAGTGTCAGAGGTACTTTACTATCTACAAGCACCAAAATGCAACGTCAAACACCGATAAATGCTCAATAGGCGTCGGATATGCTCTTACTGGCTCCATTGTATACGCAGTATTACCGATTGCAGCAATGCGTAGCGGCGTTGCGGCAACGGTAAGCTACAGTGGGTTGTCGCTTATCAATGGCACAGATACTGTTGTAGATTTTAGCAGCGCTACGGCATTGGAGCAGACGGACAGTACGGTACAAGTAGCTTTCACGGTTAGCGGTCAGACCCCCGGAACTGTTTACAGGCTGCACCTTATGAACAGCGACGCTTATCTGGTTGTGTCCAAGGAGCTGTGATTAGATTGTAAGGAGGAAACGACATGGACGAATACATAGTATATGTCAAGGCAGATTCGAACGGAGTAATAACAGCTATCAACTCCAGTGCGTTCATTAGCGGCGAGGGTTGGACGGAAATAGACCGCGGGGAGAGCGACCGCTTTCACCATGCGCAGGGGAATTACCTGGGTTGTGGACTTACAGACGCAGACGGGCTGTATAATTACAAGCTTGTCGGAGGCGTTCCGGTGCTACGCTCTGACGAGGAGAAAGCCCCAGAGCGTGCGAGGATAGCGGCACAGGCAGAGATATCCCGGCTCAAGCGCAATCTTGCTGACACCGATTATATCTCCGCGAAAATCGCGGAGGGTGCGGCGACCCGCGAGGAATACGCGGACAAGCTCGCGGAACGTGCGGCTTGGCGCGCACGAATAAACGAACTGGAGGGGACATGATGGATAGCAACATTATTGTAGCGCTCATCGGCGCTGGCGTGACCGTCGCGAATGTGATTTTCACGACGATTTCAGCCCGTAAACAAAAGCGTGATGAGCGTACAGAGCAGCTTGAGGCAGGCGTGCAGTGCCTGCTGAGAGCGGAGATAATCCGTTCTCATGAGAAGTATACCGAGCGCGGCAGGTGCCCGATATATGCCCGGGAAGCGCTCGCCAGGGCGTACAATGCTTATCATGCTCTTGGCGGCAATGATGTCGCGACCGACCTTTACAACGAACTTATGGAATTACCAAGTAACTGAGGAGGAAAAAACATGAAAATTGACTGGAGAAGAAGGCTGACATCAAGAAAGCTGTGGGTTGCTACAGCGGGATTCATCGCTGGACTTATCGTAGCATTCGGAGGAAGCTCGGAGACAGCGGAAACCGTTTCCGGATGCATACTCAGCGGCGCGGCGGTCGTAGGATATGTCATCGGCGAGGGGATGGCTGATGGCGGTCACAGGGAGGACGACGATGGCTAAATATGCAGGTATAGACCTTTCCTATTCACAGGAAAAGGTGGACTACAAGGCTCTTGCAAAGGCTAAGATCATGAGGAAGCCGCTTAAATTCGTCATGATCAGGCTGGGGCATGGCAGAAAGAAGGACACACTGTTTGAGCAGCATTACAAGGGCTGCAAGGCGGCTGGGATAAAGGTAGGAATTTATCACTGGAGCTATGCCAAGTCCGCTTCGGAGGCACGTGTTGAAGCAAACTGGGTGCTGGAACAGCTTCGTGGACTTGAGATAGACTATCCCATCGCTATGGACTTCGAGGATAAGGGCGTGCTTGCGGCGGGACTTTCCAGGGAGGAATACACCGATATCGTCCGCGCATATCTTTCGACTATCCAGGCCGCGAACTACTATCCTTTACTCTATACGGGAAAGTACACAATAAGGGATCATCTTGACAGCGGGCTGCTTAAGGAATTCGACCTCTGGCTTGCTCAGTACACCTCCGAGGGATATCAGGCGCAGCTCGGTCAGGTTATGTGGCAGTTCACGGTCGCCGGTCACCCTGAATGGGATTACTCGAAACAGGGGAGCGTCGCCGGCGTGACCGGCCCGTGCGACTGCGACTGGGCTTATGTCGGATATGCTGCCAAGATAAAGAAGCTCAAGATGAATCAGCCCCTTGTCGCCGTTCGCGCCGAGAAGCTCGTCCGCTCCTCCGAGGTCGATTCGGAGAAGGCGCTGCTTCGCAGCAAGGGGTACACTCTGCTCTGACTCCATCATCGGCGCTTTTAATATCTTTATCCCGGGTTAATGCCCGGGATTTCTTTTGGGGTTACCGGACATTTTTCCTTTCGTCTTTATTTTTTTGCAGATTCTTCCCAAACTTAATTTTTCGACTGTTATAAGCTATTTTTGAATTAAAAATGCATGGGTGTCAGATGGGTGTCACAAAAGATTTAAAAGATGCTTTATAATCGTATGTAATGGGATTTTTGTACTACTTTCGGGACGCAGAGGTCGCAGGTTCGAATCCTGTCATCTCGACCATTTCAAATGGCTCTGTTAAGGGAATTAGCGGAACCGAAATATCAGACAGTTGAGATTTTTGTCTACAACGGTCTACAATTTATCGTTAAGGTGTGTTGTGCTAGAACACACCTTTTCTTTTTTGCAAACCGTTTTTTTTCAGAGTGAGAATGTACCAGTCATCGCGTCAGCAAGAATATGCTGGCGATTTTTGGATATATGCGTGTAAATGTTGCTTGTGGTTTCTATATCCGCATGACGCAGCCAGACCTTGATTTTCTCAATGTCCCAGCCTTTGTCAAAGCAGATGCTTGCCGTACTGTGCCTCAGATCATGAAAGCGCATCTCAGGCAGCCCGTGACGCTTTAATGCTCTTTGGAACGAAACGGTAATCGCGTCCGGACGGAACAGATGTCCATCGTCCCATGTAAACACATAGTCGCTTTCATAATAACCGTTGCCGCATATCTCTCTGTTCCTCTCCTGTCTGGCGTGAATGTCCAGCAAAAGTTCTCTCGCCTCGGGGAGCAGTTCAAAGGTGTTGCGGCTGTTTTCTGTTTTGGTGCTGTCCTGGTATACTATTGACTTGTGCTTGACAACGGTATGGTTGATTTCGATAGTGTTTTTCTCAAAGTCAACCGCACTCCATTTTATTCCCAGGACCTCGCTTTTCCGCAAGCCATAGAGCAGCGCTATGAATACAATCGGCTGAATCCATTCACCTCTCAGCTTATGAAGCATATCGTTAGCTTCTTCTGCTGTCATGTACACATTCTTGGTAGAATCGCTTTCAGTTTTCGGCTTTCTGGGTATCGGTACTTTTTCAGCAGGATTGCGTAATATGTACTCATAAATTACCGCCTCGTTAAGAACAGCCTTGATTAGCTGAGCATGGCTTCTCAATGAACGATTTCCCAGACCGCCTTTTTTCCTGTCAAGACGTCCTCCCGAAAACTTGTATTCGTAGTAGTCCGCAAAATGACGCGGCTTTAATTCGGCAAGCGTGAGATTAAGCTCATTGAAATACGGGATAATGTGCCTCCGGGCATACACCTCATATCCTTCCCATGTGATGAGTTGGATTTTGTTCTTCTTTCGTTCCAGCCAATCAGTAAGGTAGTCTGTAAAAAGTACCTGACCTCCACTTGCGTAGTTAGGCTGCGAGCTGTACGAATCTGGGTCAGCTAATATTCTATTCTCTTCCAGCTCATACTTTTTGAGGTTATCGTAGAGCATTTTTTCAGCGGTTCTTTTGTTTTTTGCCGTTGACGGCAAAGACGTGGATATCCAGCGTTTTTTCTTTTGGCTTAAGTCGGTAATGTTCTTTTCTGGATACAAAGCTGCGCTTAGTCCATACAGAACCATTACCCAATAGTTATGCTTTTCATAAAGTGATCCGGTCACTGTGCTGTCCTCCTTTAAGACCGTCCACCCTTTCATCTAACATCTTTATTATACCACTTTCGCCTTGAAATTTCAATACACTAAAGTCGTAAATCTGATTTTTTTCTATTTGACTATTGACGTATTCTATCACATAGATCTTAGGAATTCGGTATTTCCTTCCAATGACCAAGTGCTTGATTTTATTTTCAGTAACCAATTTATATGCTGAATATTTTGAAATGTTCAGCATTTCCATCAGCTGTGAAATCTCAACAATATCAGGGTAATCTTTAAAAATATCAGATGACAAGGTAGAAAGCCCCTTTCATTATTCTATAAAAAGCCGTGGTTCAGTATTTTAGAGCCACGGCTTTCAATTTCTGATACGCTTTCAGAGCAGACTCAGGTAGTTACGCATCCTGACATGGGACTTTCACCCCTGCCCATTCCTGTGGGACAAGCCGTCGCCGGAAGTATCATTATGCTATCTTGCTCCACGCTCGTTTCTTATAGAGGTCCTTGTGCGTTCAAGGCTCTGGCTTGACTGCCGGCAGGTGGCAGAATATCTGTTATTCTCGCGCATATGTAAAGGTGGTCACTGATAATGAGATACCCGTCAGATCGGAAGCAGAAATTTCTTCGCACGTCTTTGAGTTTGATAGGTTTTGTATCTGCTCTGGTATTCTGTTGTCAAAGAACTGTCCGGGAATCAAGTGGCAGTTTGTTTCCGGATAATGAAATTAGTCCAACTCTCCGAAAGGGAGCGTTTTTGTTTCTGCCGCTTATTTTTCCCTGTACCTATTATAGCATATAATTCCGCAATTTTGTATGACAAAACGTCATACGAATATGACACCTTGTAGGCTGAAAAACCATCGTGAATGTTATATACTATAATCCGGAAAGGAGGCGAATACATGGCGGTGTCTTATAGTAATAGGATTCGCTCTTTGAGGAAGAAACTGAAAATGACCCAGAAACAGATGGCTGAACAGCTTTTTATAGATCAGTCCACGCTGGCAACGTATGAAAACAGAACCAGAGAGATCCCGATAGATATTCTTGTGAAACTGTCAAAAATTTACGGAATTTCCGTGGATTATCTGTTCTGCGTAAGCGACTTTGCTGTGCTGGACGATGCGCTCGTCCGCACCCAGACAAAGGAACTTATCGACAGCCTGAGCGCAACGCAGGTGTTTGAGGTCAAAGGGTACATTCGCAGAATGATTGAAAGCAAATCTGAGGACGAATAAATCCTATAATCAAAAAGACACTCGGCCCAAAAGAAAAATAAGACTTCCAATTTCTTGAAAGCCTTACTCGTTATTCTCTTTGTTATCTGGAACGAACGTCATTATGTCGTTCAGACTGCAATTTAATGTGTTGCACAGCTCGTTGATCGTGAAAGTTGTTATTGCCTTGTTATGTTTCATTCGATCAATAAGACCTTTGCTGACACCGTAGCTGTTTATCAGCTTATATGTACTTATGCCGTGATCGGCAAGGTATGCCCAGAAAGGGTCGTAATTTATCATAATATCACCTATCTTATATTATAATGGGTAAAAAGTGTATTGCATATACCCGATAAATGGGGTATAATGATAGGTGTTACCAAGCGCAGCTAGCAGTAACCAAATCATGACAAAGTTGCCTATATCAAGATTGACACTTAACAGGAGGTACAAAAAATGTTCAAAGCAAGAACAGCGGACGGACGCAATAACATAACCGGCATCAAGATGAAAGAACTCCGCAAAGCGCTTAAAATCTCACAGCGAGAGCTTTCAGACAGATTGCAGGTCGTTGGTCTGGACATTGACAAAAATGCGGTCCAGCGCATAGAATCAGGTCAGCGGTTTGTAACCGATATCGAAATATTGGCTATTGCTAAATGTTTTAATGTGACAATCCATAATTTCCTTAATATCAACTGATAAAATATAGGCACAGCTTGAATCGACTGTGCCTTTTATATTGTTGAATGGGTCTGAAAAAAGAACTGTGTAAACACGAATAATACCGAAAATCACACCAATGCTAAACGAGGAAACGATGAAAGTCCAAGGGTGGAACCCCTCGCATACTATTAAGCAGCAAAAATCAAGTTCTTCATAATTTCCCATATGTCTGTTGTTGCTATAGTATGGAAAACCAAGCAGGCTTTTTATTACTAGATAAAGCCTGCTTGGTTGAAACCATTAAAACAAAAATCGATTTGTTCTGATGAACCGAAAAATGAATTGCAAAGTATTTTTATGCAGTTTACAACAAAAAGGGCTAGTTTTACACAAAAGAAAATATTTCTATGTGTGCAGACGAGCCACCCAACCGCATTAAAAGCTAGAATTTTCTGCAGCGTACTTTTTGGCATTCAACGTGATGATACCCTATTCTAAACTGAATTTTCAACAATTAAAGCGGTTGATCTTGACTCTCCTGACTGCGCCTGTGCAAAAAACAAGTTAATATTTTTAAGTGTAAGTGATTTATCCAAATAGTTGCTTTCAGAAAACAAGCCGATTTGTATATCCTGATAGTCGCAAACATTCCCAAGATATAGTGGGACAGTATCCATAGCAAATAGGTTCCCATCATTATTCCTTATACTTGTTGAAAAAGGAATAATACAGAAACCTTTTTCAATAATATCATGCTGATATGGATAAAATACCAAATCGCCGTAGCTTAAATTGGGATTATTACTGCACAAAGATAACTCACAATACAATTTTCCATAAAGCCGAATACAGCCATCAAAGTCAATTCGTTCAGAGTATAGAGAATAGGAATTGTCAATTATTTCGAAATACATTTCTGCATTTTTAACTGACAAATCACCGACTTCCTCACCAGTAAATGCTATTTTCCAACTGTTTATCAACGACTCAGCGTTAGAGACACTAACAGCAAAATTAGATGTATCACCATCGATATAGTAATTTTCAGGTATACCTATTACCGCAGCATCTTCAACCTTGTATAATCCACTGTCCATTTGCAATTTGGGCGTATATTGGTTAACAAGGTAGTCATCTATCGCTAAATTCCAATTCATGCAATAGAATTTGTTGCTGTCCGTATATATACCAACTGACTCCTGTGCGTCAGCCGCGTCGTTTGTAATATCCAGCGAAGCAGGGCGAATGATCTCATGAGTTTCTGAAAAATAACTGTCAATGATATTGGAGCTTTCAGACGTACCATTCTCATATCCTGAATTTTCACTGGTATACATATAATCCTTAGTATAGTTTGAATTTGTACGTTCTAAGCTTTCATCGCTTTCAAACGATGAATCGAGATAGCTGCTATTAAAAGTGTTGCACCCGGTAATCAAGTTAATAAACAGCACCAACAGGAAATAATATTTTCGCTTTAAGTTCATTCTACCCTCCAATACTAGGTGTATAACAACAAATAATTCCAAACCATCTTGAAAAATCCTCGTAGGAGATAGTATTTAGTTGAACAATACAGCTACTTGGAGTTGATACATTAAGATACCCCCTAAAATTACAATGATAAATGGTAACATTTTCTTCACTATGCGAGACAACTATAAATGAATGACCCATTGAAGAACTTCTAAAATATGAGCAGCTTGGAACATCTCTCATAAATTCTCTTGCTTTATCAACATTGCTTAAATCTATGGAATCAGTCCAAGGTCCTCGTTTTTTACCGGTAACACGCTCAAAAACATACTTTGCAAATGCTTCACATTGTATTGAATTGTCATAGGAAAAACATGTGCAACCTCCGTCTATACCTGTTGTCCAGTCACAGAACCTATGACAAGCACACGCTTCACCAGTTGTAGAAGCATATTTTTCATTAGGGTATTCATTTTTTTCTATTGCAGTAACAGATGAATAAAAGATGATTAAGAAAATCAAAATCTTTTTCTTTGCAAATTATATACCCCCAAACGCCATAGGAATCGCCAGAATTAACCTTGATCCAATACTCACCATTAGCATAAATCAATGCACTTGCACGATATTGGAAGTACTGGTCAACTGCTTTAGCAGTGAATGCTTCTCCGCAGCTTGTGTTCGGGTAACCATAAGCTACTGTTCCAACAGGAATATCAATAATATCACCATTCAATGATGAAACATAGTATGATCTTCCGTAAATATTGGTACCATTCACTCTGTCATAGTCGCAGATACCACTATTGGAATAATCAGATGCAAATGGATCAGTTTTCAATTCGAAAACATAAGAGTGTCTGGAATAATCAAATTTCTTTAACAGCACTTCAAGCCCGTCAACTAACCCGTCACCGTCAGTATCGTTTTTAAATGGATCAGTAAAAATAACTTTACCATTAGGAAGGGTCATACCATTCTTTTCAAAAACGTCATATAATCCATCGCCATCATTATCAACGGTAGATATACCGGAGAACAGGTATATATCTTCATAGGCCTCGATCAATTCGTCTACATTTGTTGCGGTATACACTGTTCCAGTTCCTGCATCGCTCAATGTACGAAGGGAATTAAACTTAGACCCATAACCTACCGTATGAAAAATAACACCACTACTTGATATTAAATTCAAGGTATGTGTTGTTATTGTATCTGAAGGCTCTCCGTCAGACATAAAAATTGCTATCTTGGTGTTGGAGCTGTTCATATCAAAAGCATCAATAGTTTGTTTTACTGCCTGGTTATAGTAAGTCCCACCCGTACCTTTCAAACCTTTCAGTGCTGATAATAAAAGTTCCTTATCACCTGTCAATCCCTGACGAGTAACTGCACTATTATTAAATGTGACAATAGCAATACGGTCTGATATAATTCTGAGCCGCTTTTACAACCTGAGAAATACGCGAAAAAGTCATGCTTTGCGAAAGGTCAATTGTAATTATCGTGTCAACAGCCGAATATTCTTCGCCGTTTCTATAATCCGGAGCATTTCTCCATGCGTTAAACCATGCTAAGCTATCAACGATCATATATTTGCTAAAATGTGTTGTCACAATGCTGGCAGTAGAGTTCTCCTCATCAAGAACAGTCTCCAGTTCAATAAATTCATCGTCTTCCTCATTATACCACAGGAAAAGAAGATTGTCAAACTCTGTTTCACCTAATTTGCTCTTGTCGATAAAGAATGTCAGAGTTGCGGTATCAAACTCAGATGTTGTTTCAATCTCAAACGGCTCGCCGACAAGTCCTACCACCTCGGAACACAGATAATCAACGCCCATAATGCTTTCAATAGTTGTAGTGCGATTAATATTTCCTGTGCACTCCATGTCTACAACAACTTCTGTAACGGCACAGTCTTCATTCTTGACCTTGTGCGTGAATGACTGCTGAAACTTCTCCTTGCTGTCAATAACACCATCACCGTCAGTGTCCTGTACCAGCGGATCTGTACCAAGAATGATTTCATCACCATCTTCAAGACCATCGCCGTCAGTATCAGCAACAAGTGGATTTGTTCCGTAATTTTTGACTTCATCACCATCCAAAAGTCCATCGTTATCTGAATCGTTTGAATAAGGATAAGTATTATTTAGGAATTCTTCAAGATTAGTCAGACCATCATCGTCAAAGTCCTCATCTCCATCATTCACGCCGTTCCCATCGCTGTCAGACTTTGTAGAGTCAGTATATGTACCAAACACCTCATAATAATCATTCAGCCCGTCGCCGTCTGTATCGGTATTGGATGGGTCACTGCCAAGATATTCCTCTATGGAATCGGGCAGACCGTCACCATCAGTGTCAGCAAGTTTCTCCCAGTTATCAAAATCCTCAAAGAAATCCGGCAGACCGTTCTCGTTTTCGTCCTTCATGTACTGCCATTCATCTTTGGGAATATTAAGCGGTTCAGAAACGGTTCCGACAAAATCTGCGGCATTAGAACTGTAATTAGCATTGACGCTTGGGCAGTCAAATGTTATGCTGTCGGCAATAATGACAACATTATTAAGATTAAGGTTCATTGCCTTGACTTCAACGCTGCCGAACGGAGCGTATACTAAACCGTTCAGATTAACGTTTGTGCTGTCAATGACGATATCTCCGTACTTTGAAAAAATTACGGAGTCGTTTGTATTCTTAACCTCGCCGTTAAGTGTTATATCTTCAAATGCTTTCAGCGCTGTATTTATATTGATGTTTCCTGTAAGTGCTGCGTCACCGTACACTTCAATCGGCTCGTTAATGTTGATGTTCATTTCATCAAGGACGTAATCTTCTGAATGCTCCTCAACATTTCCGCCGTAAAAGTACTTGGAATCAATCTTGTCGAAAATGTATATCATGTCAAGACCGGCATTTTCCGTTTTAATGCCGTTGATGTTCATGTTTCCACTTGATGAAATTGTTCCGTTAGTCGCAACATTGCCATTTACGCAAAAATTACCGGAGTTGACCGTAATTGAACCTTCTTCATTTGAAGCCGCAAATAACGTGTAAGGGTATTTTTCTGTTGCTGCAGCCATTGCGGGCATAACTGGAATCGCTGATACCGTTATGGCAGCGGCAGCAACGCCGGAAACAAGGCGCTTGATTCTTGCTGCAAAAATATTTTTCATGTTTACCTCCACTGATATTAGCCGTGGGTTTCGTTGACGCGAAACCCACAACTACACTTTTCATAATTACCGTCTTGTTCAGATATCCTTACTGAACTTGTTCATAGATTCAGGCATCTTAGGCTGATTAAACCAGAAAACACACGCAGAATTAACTGTTGATAGGCCAATAGCCAGTGCCAGAGCAGCTACAGATGAACTGAGCTTAAAAATGTTGTTGCTAATCTTTTTCATTGTATTTCCTCCTCCCTTTAATAAAACTGTATAAGACAGCCGGCTCGCGTGGCTGACAGAAACAAACGGCGCATGCACTATTTGAAATAGCTGTCAGAGTAAGCAATACGACACCGGCAACCGCCACCATAATTAACATCTTATTCGTATCGTTTTATTCGTATCGTTTTTTCTTCGCATATACTTCACCTATATTGTTGCAGGAATCTACAAATATTTCAATATAATTTGCACAAGATGTTATTTTTGTGTTCCAAGATGCATTTCTTTTGATTTCTTTTCAATAACTGCGGCGAGCATGGAACCGCTTGCTGTCAGCATTCCAAATGAAACGCACACCATTATCAGTCTAAAGTCAAGTATGAACAGAACCATTACACTAACGGAGGATATCAAAGCCAGAACTATGCTGTTCTTTCTGAGCCTTGTTTTTCCCTTTTCGGTTATAGGCTTATTTTCGTGTTCTAAAGGAGCAAAACGCAATATCATTATAATTGAGAAAACAACCGCCGCCAAAGATACTATGGGATACTCTTCAATATGTACAAATTTGATCAATACAATAAAAATACCGAGCACTGCTGCTAAAATGGAGCAGCAGCCCAGATGTGTTTTGGCATGAAAGCCCCCTGCGGATTTCCTAAGAAAAATAAAAACAACCAGAAAACATATGCACTGCCACAAAGTCCTGCTGAATAAGGCAAGAACAAGTGCTATTACGCTGTTAAGCAAAGTTGAAATCAACAGCTCCAGACCGTATTCGTACACTTGCTCATTTTCGCTTTCAATAACCTTGCTGTGAACAAAAAAAGAAGCTATCCTTTTTGAAAGCTGAGCGATCATAATATCACCTCAACTAAAAGGATAGCGTATAGCAGTTTGTTTTACAACAGATTTTGTACAAGATGTCGATTTAATGTTCCAAGATGTATTTATCAGAAATTCGTGAGCAGGATGAATTATTTATTAAGCACGATTTTTATTGAGAAATACCCATTATCGTAATTGCAGGTAAAAAAACCGTTCATGCTTGCAACGGTCTGTTTTATACTTTGCATTCCAATTCCATGCGCGGACTTATTTTTCTTTGAAGTGATAAGATTGTTTACATCAACCGGAAGCGATGTGTTTTCAATTTCGATTATCAGCTTATTGTCAAGCTGATACATGGCAATGCAGATATATTTTTCATCCGCTTCTGTACGCTCGCAGGCTTCAACAGCATTATCAAGGGCGTTACCGAGAATACGGCATATTCCAATTGTGTCGAAATTGACGCTGTTGACCTTGATTTTTGTTATAAATTCAATATTATGGCTTCTGGCATAATCGCCTTTCAGATTTATGATTGAATCCACAGCGGAATTGCCCGTGTAACAAACCGAAGAAGACCTTTCCACCTCCTTGTGAAGCTGACTAATGTATTTCCGTGCTTCGTAATATTTGTTGTCTTTTATCAGGTCGTTCAGAATGTTCACCTGGTTTTCAGGTCATGCTTTATATTCCGGATCTCAGCATAAGAGTCTGCGATTGCACGATAGTTTTCATTTTCACGTTCCATAACCTGTTCAAGAGCTGCAAGCCGTATCTGTTTATCATAGCTTTCAAAATAATTGAATACTGAAAAATTAAGATATAATACACCGCAAACCGAGATTATATAGCCAGCCATTACATTGTTGTCGCTGCTGTGAGCGGGGAAAATCTGATTGAGGATCACGGCGCTCAAAAAAGGCATTAAAATAATAAACACCCAATATTTGAGCGGGAGACTTTTGACTTTGTTTTTATAAATGCGGCAGGAATATACAACGAGCCAGAAATCATATATTTTTGTTCCGACCATTCCTAGAATTCTTCCCATATTTGAGTTGAGCAGTTCGGTCGGGTCGCCATACCCCATTACTGAAAGAATGCCTGCAAACAGCGTTTCAGAAATAAAGAAGATCAACAGGAAATACACAGCCGAAAAGAATTTTAGCGTATATGAACCGATATACAAAATCGAAACGATCGACAGTAATATAATAAATGTTATTCCGATCCTTATGTACGGCGAATCAACATTCATAGTTGAAACCAGCAGAACAGCCAGTGCAGCGGAATAGCCTGTGAAATACGCAACGCCAGAACTATATTTTGCCGCAAAGATACGATGAAAGAAAAATGCAATTATCAGCATTTCAGCAACAGAGTTTACTATTTCAATGACATCATAAACCAATATATTTTCCATGTCAGCACCTTGCCGTCAAGAATGAAACAAAACGGTCGGTTACAATATGGCGCTGATTTCGGCTAAGAGGTATCACGTCACCGTTTTTCATAAAAATGCCAGTTGGTTTTAGCGTGTCTACCCAGTCCAGGTTGACGTAATAGCTTTTGTGCGGCTTGATGAAATTAACAAGCCGTTCGTCTTTTTCTATTTCCGATAGTTTCCCATTGAATTGATATTTCTTTTTAATGGTATGCAGAACAACAGTACGTTTGAATATCTCGAAATACAGAATATCACTTACCAACACGTTGACTACTTCACTTGACGCCTGAACTGGGAATGTAATATGCGACTGATGATACTCGTCAAATATTGATTTAAGCTGGTTTATAAACATGTGTTCAGGTTGATTTTTGAGTATATATCTGAAAGCGTTTACTTCATATCCTAATGTCGCAAACTCCTGATGGCTTGTAAGAAATGCTAATATCACGGATTTGTCAATTTTGCGTATTTCTTCAGCAACCTCTAGCCCGGTAATCCCGCACATTTCAATATCCAGTATGATAACATCAAAGAACTGCGGTTTGAATTGCAAAAGGAATTGTTCTCCGCTTTCATATTCATAAATACTCAGCTTGTCAGGGTTTGAGTATATCTTGTTTATAAGAAATTTGACATTCTGTAAAAAGCTGTTGTCATCATCACATATTGCTATTTTCATAAAAATCACCGCCATTTATGTATAATTATTTACATTTATTATAACGCGATTCCAATAAAAAAGCAAGATCTTTACGACAAAAACTGCTGCTAGCTGTTAGAAATCACCTCCACGGCAGATTATCCTGTTTATATTCCTCCGAGCTGAGTTCCAATGCCTTGACCACCTGATTAAACATAAACTGCCTATAAGCTGCAGCAAGCACCTCTTTGCGTTTTTCATCGCCGAGGTCAACATAATTCTCCCAATCATTTTCCGAACCGGTGAACTTTTCAAAACATCGGAACAGCGAACCGAGTATACTGGACGCTTCATCTTCTCCGCTGTAAAACGCATAATCCTCGCAAAGCTCCTTAAACAGATGATTGATTACAGACAGCTTTGCATAGTCCCTATTCTCCACAAGCTCCGACAAATACTCCGCCGCCTGGTCGGACAATCCTGTGAAATCGCACACGGTTTTCAGCTTTCCTTTCCGGTCGGTCGTGTTCGTTCTGCCGATAAGGTAGTCGGCGCTTACATTCAGTACATTCGCGATCCTCGCAAGAATTTCTATGTCGGGCATTCGCTTGTCATTCTCATAATAACCCAACGTACTTTTGGATATACCCACCATATCTGCAAACTGCTCGATGGTGCAGCCATGCTCCTTGCGAAGCTCTTTCAATCTTTTTCCAAACACCTGTTCGCAGGTGTTTTTTGTTTCCGGTACCATAGTGCTCCTCCTCGTAATGTTATCAAAAAGACTATATTTGTGGAATTACAGACGAATATCCACAAACATCTTGATAAACCTACTGTGAAATGATATAATCACATCACCACTCACAATAGTCATCTTTACAGCTATGATACCACAATAGTGATTATATGTCAAGCGGAAATTTCAAACCTGAAGGATTTTTTCTTTCAGTTTTGCGAAAGGAGGTTCTGCAATGATAACATACGAACCGTTTTGGGATTACCTCGACTGGCACGAAATATCGACCTACACGCTGATTACCAAACATCACGTCAGCAGCAGTACGATAAACCGGCTGCGGCATAATCAGCCGGTCAGCACAGCGACAATAGACAAGCTCTGCGAAATTCTGAAATGCCCGGTCGATGATGTTATTATGTATGTCGAAAAGGCTAAATCGAGCGGTTTGCGCTCTGGTTGAAGGCTCGACTACAAGGCGATTCTGCCGGAATTTGCGAGTGTTCCACTCGCCGACCATACCGCAGATTTCCTTTGAGAATCATAACGGGCATTCTGCCTAATATATCGATTTTTTATAGAGTCTTAGGGGGATATTCCCCCTAACGCAGGCTATTTTGCTGACAACATAGGTAATGCGTTATACCTATTCTGCGGAAGATTTCAAACTTATCCGGAACGGCGAAAAATATAGCCAAAACAGCGACTACAACCGCATTTGCGGTTGCTTGAAAAGGAGTGAAAATGAGCAATGAAACAACTTTACGCATTTATATGTGAATGCCTAAGGAAGTACTGGTCTCCGGAAGTAATAGCAAATCGGTGCAAACAGAAAGGGTTAAACGTTTGTGCGTCCACGATTTATCGGGCGCTTGCTGAGAGCCGTCTGACAGGTTATTCTCGAAAGGCACATTTGAGAAGGCGTGGTAAAAAACGCGTTGGTAGCCGAAAGAAATGCACTACAATTCATCCGGTTCACACAATCCATGAAAGACCAGAAATAGTTGAAACCAAATCCCGTTTAGGTGATTTTGAAGGCGATACTGTTTATGGTGGCATTGGTAAAGTGTTTATGGTAAAATAGAAATGCAGAAAAAGGGCTCCAAAAGTGCATAGGTGAACAGCCACCGCCGAGCCGTTGTCAGCACCTGAATAAAATGCTGCAATTTTAGCTGAGAGGCAAAGCCCCTTGGCTAAAGGAGGTAGCGGAAAGGTGATAAGTATGGCAGAAAAGATGTACATCAAGCAGTTGTACGAAGACGGCGTAAGCAAGAGCGAGATCCAGCGAAGGACAAAGGTCAACTACCGTACAGTCTGCAAATACGCTGACATGGAAGATTGGAATGACGATAAGCTCCCGAACATGGAACCGGATAACTATCCGGTGCTCGGTGAGTATATCCCCCTCATCAACGAATGGCTCGAAGGTGATGCCACAGCCCCAAGAAAACAGCGGCATACCGCCAAGAGGATATGACCGGCTTCGTGCGGAAGCCGGTTACACGGGCGGATACAGCAGCGTGAAACGATACGTCCGCAAAAAGCGTTTCGTATTGCGCCAGGGACTCGCAGGCTGTTTGCCGCTTGCATACCCCATGGCTCATGCTCAGGTTGACTTTGGAGAATTTCTGCGCTGTGATGCTGATGGAAACGAACACAAGGCGTATGAGCTTGTCATGTCGTTCCCGTATTCGGATAAAGCCTATGCATAGGTGTTCCCATCACAGAATCAGGAATGCCTGCTGATCGGTATGCGCCGTATCTTTGAGTATATCGGCGGCGTACCTGTAGTCTGCCACGCAAAACGCAAAAAACTGACAAGCAAAATACAAAAAATCCGCCAGAGAAAAAACTTCCTGGCGGATTTAAAACATATTTAAACGGCTTTATAATGCCATTTTAGAAAAGAAAATCAGCAAAACGGCTTGAAAAGAATGCAGAAAGCAGCACTTATTCAGAGCCGTTTTATATTTTTGTTAGATGTGCACAAAACGGCGGTCAAATCACTCTGACTTCGAAGCGGAAGCCTCAGCCTTTCCAGACTGCGTTCCGAAGTAGAAGATCATGATGATCTGGAACATGTCCGTGAAGTTGTCTACCGCGATTTTACCAGTGATAGCAAGGTAAGAAAATACGCCGGTAAGTACCAGCGTAACGATAGATTTAACGTTTATAAGCTTAGCCAGCTTGTTAAGCATTATTATCCACCTCCACAATAAAAGCGCCGAACCCTGCGGCTTTTACCTTATTCATATACTGCTCGGCATTCTCCCTGCTGCTGAACGCTCCGACCTGAACACGGTACAGATTCTTCTGATCGACAGCAGCGGACGTTATATATTCATGCAGAACAGCCCAGCGGTTCTCATCAACATAGTACCACGGGCAGTATTTACCTGTCAGGTCATAGTGCCGCAGGACATTTCCAGCCGAGATATTGTACTTCTTCATAAGGTACTGTACCAGTTCGCGCAGAGCCGACATAGACGCTGTTTCAAATTCTCCGCTTGCCTTTGAATAGCAGACCTCGATATGCAGCGTTCCGGCGTTTTTGCCACTTGCGGCATAGGCTGTCTCGTTATCGGGAACAACACGGATTACCTTGCCGTTCAGTCCGACTATGTACTGCGTGCTCGTCCAGTTGTTCGGCTTATTAGGAAATCTTCCCGTTGCGACATTCGAATAAAACAGCGCCAACCTGTCCGCATCAGTTCCAGCCTGTCCGGTATAATGCACACATATGCGCTTCGGAGTTGACTTGCTTCCTGGGCGGTTATACTTATTAATAGGAATGAGCTTATCAATTATTTTCATCTTTATCCTCCATATCTGCGAGCACCGCACGGAGCTGTGCCGCTTCTTCCTCAAGCGCCTTGAGCCTGCTCTTGTCCTCGTCAGTGCCGACGCCTGCGACTATTGCCGCAAGCGGACGTATACGCTCCCGGTCAATCTCCGCGAATCTGCGGGATATCTCGGCTGCTCTGAGCCGGCTTTCCCGGGCAGCACGCTGCTCGTCATTTTCGCGCGGTTCGATGATTTCATCATAATTCTGCGACATATGCGTATCCTCCTTCTACTGCCTTGATGTCCGTTATGGTTCTCATGCTGGGGCGCAGGTCGAGCGGGTCGATGTCGTTTGTGGTTCTGACCTGGTAGAATCTCTGGCACTTCGCAAGCTCCGCAGCGTAGTCGGGCGGAACGAACGGCGTCGCCAGTGAACCGCCCTCCAGCTTCGCCCATGCGAGCTTCAGGGAGTTCCCGGCTTCGTTGCCCTTGTTGAACCCGATGGATACCGCTGATATGTACTCGCTGTCAGAAAGATCTACCGTCACACTGTTTATTCCAGCCTGAAGCCTGGGAGTATAGTAGCTGTCAACGTAGTCCCCGGCTGCGGTCACAGTGCGGATACGCGCGGCCCATACTCCGGTGACGTCCGCTGCCTTGAGAGATAGCGTGTACTTTCCGGGAGCCAGCGGGAATTCAATGTTTTGCCAGAACGCATGGGTATTTGAAGTCAGCGTTGCTGTAGCAGTCAGGCGGATTCCGTTGGTTTCCGGAGCAGCTTTGCACTTATCAGTGGAGATATACCACCTGTCCACGGTGTAGCCGGTGGAATACTCGTTCTGTCCTCGCTGATTTACCCGGAAATCCGGATTGTCAAGCTCGTTCTTGCCGCTCAGCGTATTCCAGTATGCCTTCTCATCGGCTGTAACGTGGATATCCGCGTCAGCCGCATGAGCCTCAATGGCGGCTCTTGCTACATCGTCAGCACCCGAGCCGCCCTGTGCTGACGTCTTAAAAGGGCATGCTGTGTAATCGCTCCCGACGAGCATCACTGAACCCGTGCCAAGCAGATACACCGCTCCGCAGGCTCCGTAAATCGCCGCAGCCTGTCCCGCCGGAATGCTGACTACTCCGTCAGCTCCGGGCGTTACGGCGGGAGCAGTGGACGCGTACACCGTTGCAGTGCCGTCGTTCCTGAGCCAGGCGTTCGTCCCGCCGCTGTAATCTGCCCTGATTTCCTCGCCGGTGAAGACGATTGTTTTTGATGTCATGATTTATCCCTCCAAAAGTACCTTTTTGCCGTTGAAATACAAACCGTCTGACTTTGCTTCAAGCTTTTTGCCCGTCATGCCTAAGCTCCACCCATCGCTGGTGATTTTCAGCGTCAGGGTGGTTCGTGATTCTGTCTGAATGGCCAGGCTGTCAGGGTATACCTTGAGCTTGCCGCCATTGTAAACCTGAAGCGAAGTGTGGTCGATCTGTCCTGAATCGTCTGACGTGCATATGAATATAGGATATTCCGCACAATTGTCTACAACCAAACTACATGTGCCGCCACAATTGTCGTACAGTTTTATTGCGCCGTGCCCAGAGCCTTCAAACTCTATGCCGGTGTTCCCATACGCACCCAGCCGAAACCCTGTCCCAGTGCCCTGCTTAGTCAGGAAGGCTATCTTGCCGGAATCATCAGCGCCGAAGGATACTCCACTATCGTCTGTGACAGCCCAGTACTTTGACCCTGTTGTCTGGAGTTTTTCGGCAGTGCCATCGCCTTTTGCCTCCTGCTTGCTCTGCTGAATCTGACTATAGGAAGTAGGCGTAAAGCCGCTTGAACTGGACACATTCTCAAACCCGCCGCAGGTGACGGTCATGGAGCAGTTCCCGGATATCGCTATCTTGGAAACATTGCCGGTAATGGCAACCTGCTCTTCCTCATCGTAGACCTGAATACGGTCGCCGACATGCAGGTCGAAGTCAGGCTCTGCAAGCGTGAACGACATCGGCGTCAGCTCGAATACGGTGTAATACTCGGAAATCTTCGTCAGATACGTTTCAAACATGGTATCGTCCAGACCGTAGCTTATGTACTGATTTTTGAGCACAAGCGTGTACCCGGCGTCGGTTCCCATCTCATAAGTCTTGTTTTTCTGCGAAGTTTTCACCTTTGAGAATACGACAGTTTCATCGCTGTAATCAAGCTCCATAAGGTCGCCGGAACTGTATTCCCGTGTGACTGTCTTGGAAAACTTGTCGATCTGGAGCTTGTTGTCGTCGTTGATATACGCAAACCCGCCGTTCCATTCCGCCATTCCTGCCACAAGGTTGCGGCAGGAATTTGCGTAGATGTACTGAGTGTAATCCGCGGAAATAATACCGTTGTCCCACACACCGTTCAGTACGACGTTATCAAATGATACCTCGGAAGCAAGCCCGGCTTCAAATACGCACTGAGCATACACCGCCCAGAACGTCTGCGGAAACGTGTAATCTGTCGGGAACTCGGTGTCCAGCTTCACCATATCGTCGTATGCGGTAAGCTCAATCACACCGTTCCGGCGCTTCGGCAGTTCGGTATTGTAGTACCCGAAGAATTTGCCGTTGATCTCCAGCTTGACCCGGCAGTTCGCAAACGTCCCGCGGGAAAAACGCTGCGTATTGTTATCAATGAGCAGGTACAGCGTTTTCGCATTCACGCCGCCAAGTTCAAAGGTCTCGCCGGAGTAGCAGCTCGCTTCGTACTGAAAGTCGAACAGATCGTCCTCGGTCAGAACGATATCCTCCTGACCGGCTTTTGAAAAGGTAATTAAAAACACCTTTAAGCCTCCTTTACTTTTCGCGGAACTGCACAGTTACGCTGATATCTCCCTGGAACTTCCCAAGCTGGATATCCGCTTCGTTGATGTCCTGCGTATGGCTTTCGACATGCATTGTTTTCGTCAGAAATTTGCCTTTCGACGGGCTGTAGTACGTCAGCTTTCCGTAAGTGCTGGCGTCGATTTTGCCGATTGCGGCGCTTTCCTCGGCGGTCAGCCCCTCCCACGTTACACGGACGTCCTCTTTCCGGGCAATTATCTTCTTGGAGTAGGAACCGCCGAGGGTCTGCCCACTGTTGGTTCCCTCAACGATACGCTCCTCAAAGGATATCCCCGGGGATGGTGTCGGCAGCGGTTCTCCGTTCCACCACATCATATAATATCACCTCTCAAGTCATAAGCACATTTTTGCCGGTCTGAATTATCTTGCCATTTGTGACATCGACCATGACGTCCGCAAGCTTCTGCGTACCGATATAAACCGGGACGTTTACGATCTGGGACATCAGCTTTGTCGCGCCGCTCAGTACGGTTCCGGCTGCGCTCATGCTCTGGGCGGCGACAGGAGCAGTGGACAGCGTTCCGCCGCTCACCGCGGCAGCGATATCTCCGAGGGTTAGATCCTCGGTTCCGAGCTGCTTGTTCCAGCCCTCGACGAACGCTTTTGCGGTGTCGAATCCGACCTGATACATGTCGCTAGTCATGCCGTCAAACGCGCTGCGGAGCTTGTCCACAAAGTTCTCCTTGAGGCTGTTGACCTCGTCCTGATAGTATTTCGCGGATATTTCTGCGGCTGTCTTGTGGAGCCGCTCAAGGCTGTCGAAATAGCTGTTCCATGCCTGATCCGACATATTGAGCAGCTTAGACCCGAACTCCATGCCTTCCTCAATATCCATGTTCAGTATGGAGCTGAGCGTGCTTTCATCAGCGCCGCGCGCCTTGAGAGCGTCCAGCATTGCGCCGTATTCCTCAAGAACCTTGATGTTATCCTCAATGCTGTCAGCGCCCATTTTGTAGGTCTCGACATCATGCTCGGCGGTCGTGATGGTGAAATCACCCTTGACCGCCACCGTTTCCGGAATGGTCTCGGTGACCTTTTCGAACGTCTTATTGAAGTCCGTAAGCTTAGCCGTCAGGCTGTCCCGCGCGGAAACTATCTTCTCCAGAGCGGACAGCGTGGTGTCGCTGGCGTCGTTCAGGAGCTGCTCCAGAGCGTCTTTGTTCGCCTGGATCATCTTCTGATTGTATTCGTAGGTCTCAAGGAACGCGCTGCGCCATTCGGCGGAGTTTTTGTCGAGGTACTTGTCCCGGAGCTTAGCAAGTTCGGAATAGTATTTTTTCTCCGTGATATGGTTGGTTTTCAGCTTAAATTCAAGCTGGGATTTTTCTTCGGAGTATGCCGCTTTCCGGGCGGCAATGGCTTCGGCGGCTGCCTGTTCCGCGGCTTTTTTGGCTTCCTCATCTGCTTTTTTCTGCTCCTCAAGGCGCTTTTCGTATGCCTTTTTTTGCTCCTCGGATAAGCTGTCGTAGTACTTCTTTATTTCGACGTTGACCGAGCGCCATTCGTCCGATTCGTTCTCAAGGAACTCATCGCGGAGCGATGCAAGGGTAGTGTAATACTCCTCGGCGGATATGCGCCCCATATCGTAATCGTATTTGTAGGATTCCTTCCAGTACTTGAAATCCTCGCTTTTCTGTTTCCAGTAATCGGGGAGGCTGTTAGCGGGTTCAGTCTGCTTGCTGCTGGTGGAGGCAGGGGTTTTTGTCCCGGAAGCAGTAATGCCGTCCTTGTAGGATTCTGACGCAAGGCTCTGCCATTCCGATATTGTTTTATCGGCTTCTTCTATGGCTTTTTGTGCAGCTTTAACGTCCGCCTCAAACTGTTGTCCTGCCGCCAAAGTGTTCCCGTAATCAGAAAATACAGTAGCTGTCGCTTTGATTTTGGCGAAGTAGTCATCGGAGTTTAGTCCGCCGTATTTTTCATTAAGTTCTTTTAGCTTATTCTCCGCATTACGCTTAATATTATATGCTTCAGCTGCCTCTTGCTCATATGCTGACAGCTTCACGGAAGCAGTTTTTTTCTGAACATAGGTATCGACCGCGTCTGTCAGATCATTGTACTTTCCTGTGAGCTGGTCTACGACCGTAACCTCATCGCCGAGAACGCTCTGAAGCTCCTGTGCCAGAGTTGAGAGTTCCTTCTGCTCGTCGGAAGTCAGACTTACGGCAGTGCGGAGTTCGTCGTATCTCTTGACCTTATCCTTCAGCACTGACATTTCGGCTTCGTTGTCGGCGATAGAGCTTTCAACAGAATCATGCATCTGGTCAATAGCGTCATTCAGCTCTTTGGCTGCGGATTCCGCTGTTCCGGCGCTGATTGCGAAACCTGTGAGGGCAGTTGCAAGCAACCCTACCGCAACGGCAATAATACCTGCGGGGTTCATATTCATAGCTGTATTGAGGGCAATCTGCTTTGCTGTGGCAACATCAAGTTTGCCACTAAGTACGGCGTAGACTATCTCCTGCGCTGTAAGCTCGCCTTTCAGCGCAGCGCTCTTGATTGCAGCCGCTCCCTGTGCATTTCCGAGCAGAGTGACCTGTAAAGCGGCGGTCTGCCAGCTTGCAATCACTTTTGTCAGCACATTCGCGGTCTTGAAAGCAATAACCGCAGCGGTAACACCGGTGACTGCCGAGGCTATAAGGTTGATGTTTTTGAGCAGCAACGTCAGCGTTCCAGAAATAAAGCTACCGACTGTTTCGGCAACAGTCTTTATTCCACTCGAATCCAATGCATCTGAAACACTTTGCGCGGTTTCGCCTATAGCCGGAAGAAGCTGCTCTGCAATTGCGCTCGTCAGATTGTCTATCTGGTTCTTAGCAACCTGTGTCTTTTCTGCGGTTGTATCCATCATAGTTTCCGCAGCAGTAGCAGCAGCTCCAGTGGAATCTATCATGGCGGTGATGTTGCTCTTGAATGATTCTGCATTGGAAAGCAGAATGTTTGCCGCTTTTGCACCCTCGGAAGAGGAAAACATATCCGACAGAGATTTTCCGGTAGACTGAGCATATTCATCCATGAGTTTGAGAACATCAGTAACGTCATATCCCATCGCCGAGATCTCGGAGATTTTTTTGCCAGCCATATCGGTTCCGGCAGTAGCAGCCTGCATTGCTTTTTCGGCGGTCGATCCGGAAGCTCCAAGCTCATTTATCATGGCATTGAGGTAAGTCGTGGTTTCGGCAGTTGCAACGCCGTTTGCCGTAACGGTTGCATACATAGCGCCGAGTTGGTCGAACGCAACGTTAACGCCGTTTGCAGTCGAGATCAGCTTACCCATATTTGAAGCAAGTTCATCGACGGTGGTTTTACCGAGATTTTGCGTCGTGATGAGAACATCCTGAACATGAGTAGCTTCTGACATCTCCATCTGATAAGCGTTTAACGCAGTTGTGACGATATCTATAGCAGTAGCAGTCTGGGTAAATCCGCCTTTTGAAAGATTTACGGTATTTTCAACGAATTCAAGGACGTTGTCCTGCGGAACGCCTGCTGATAAAGCAGAATACATTGATTCTGCAAGATCTGTAAAGGCAACTCCGGTGCGATTGGACATTTCTATAAGTCCCTCAAAGTATTTAGTTAAATCGTCCCCGCTCAGTAATGTACTTGCTTTTGCAAATGCAGTTTCATTGCTCATAGCCATTGAAACTGCATTGCTGGCAGCAGCCTTTAACGCCGAACCTAGCTTCTGTATTCCCTGCGTAACAGCTTCCGAGACCAGATTAGCCTTGATTATGTCGCCTGTCTTGAGCGCCGCATCTCCTGTGTCGGAAATGCCGTCCTCAAGACTTCCCATGGCATTGGTCATGTTGTCTGCAGGAGTTGTATCCAGCGCTTCCTGAATCGTATCTCCGAGCTGCTCCGTGGAGCGCTGCGCTTCAGAAACATCGTTCTGCGTGACGATACGGACATATCCGTCAGCCTGTGACATGCTATCCTCTCCTTCCTATCTTCGAGATAAAGTCCTGCACGGCGCTGCTGTGCTTATGCTCAGTCAGGGACATAATCTCCGGGTTCTTCCGGACGAATTCCTTTTCGCTGTCCGAAAGTTTCCCGGAACGCTGCCGTGAACGCAGACTTATGAGTGTATTAAAAAAGCAGTCCCTGCCGAGGTCGGCAAAAAGACTGCGGAACTTCCAGTAATGAAGATTTTCAACGGTGTTTAAATCTATGTTGAAAGTGCTTTTAAACGCCGTGTAAATATAAGCTGAATCCTTATTAAGATTGTAAACTATCTGCTGACGAGCCTTGCCGCCGTCAACAGATTCGCCGAGATTTAAAAATTTCAGCCCCTGCTCAATTGCAAGGGCTGTATTTTTCGGCGGATCCGGATAGAGGAGCGTAATAAGCACAGTCAGCTTTTCATGTTCCATGAGCCGCTCGTCCTCCAGTGCCTGAATTATTCGCAGGCATACCCGGAAATCTGTATTTATAGGTACCGCTTCGCCGTCGATCAGGACAGCCTGCGGCATTTGTTCAAGCAGGTAATTCACTTCATCACACCGCCCTGAACCGCTTCGGTGTAGTGCCTGATAAGCTGGTCGGAGGTCTGGGTGAAGTACTTTGCAGTTTCGCAGATGAAACGGATAAGCTCCGAAGGCTCGCAGCGCCCGCCTGTGAGGATCTTCGCTGTTCCCTCGCCGTAGATTCCATCTACCTGCTCGCCGAGGAACTCGGCAAAGCGGCGCAGCTCCTTTGCGTTCTCCAGTTCGGCGTTCGAAACGCCGTTCTTATCAACAACGACCTTAAATCCTCTGGGCTTGTAGTTCTTCAGATTTTCGTAGGTCTGGTAGAACCGTTCACGAACAGCAAGGTCTGTCGGGTAGAAGCTGATGTGATGTGTTTCGCCGTTGGCGGATATTTCGATATCAACCGGGGATTCGGGGGTCACGGTGTATTTCATTGTGTTCATAAAAGTTCCTCCTGAAAATGATAAAATAAACACCCCAGCAATTAAGTGGAGTGTTTAAATTATGATTACATAAGCGCAAGTATCCAAGAGATTATTGATATTATCACCCATGCGATGATGATTATTGCAATGATTCTCACATAGTTGCGTATTTCGCGGAGATAGAATTTTTCATCTTCTATCTGTCCCTGTTTAGACTTGATATTTTTGAAACAAAGAATAACAGCAGCGATTACTATCACTGCAACAACCATAAGGATAACCCACAAGGAGTTCGAATTATTGTGATTGGAGTTTGCTGATGTTGCTGCAACTGATAAAATGGTAAACATGACATTAACCCTCCAGATGTGATTTTTCTACATTATATCACACCCGGAGGATAAAGTCAAGCAGAAAATGTCACTTTACGACCCGTACACTGCCGTAACGCTGCCAGCCTTAACAGCCTTGCCTGCCGCGTCAGCCTCGACTACCGTGATTGTCGCCGGCGACCCGGTCAGGGTTATCGCGGTACCGGGGGAAAGCGTAGACCAGCTTGTAACGTCCTGCCCCTCGGCGACGGTCTGAGCGGACGCGCCGCCCTTGTACACATAATGATTACCGGTGCTGAGCTGCGGGGACACCAGCAGCACCGTACTGGTCGCAGAGCCGCCTGCGGTAGAAACGACCGTCAGCTCCTCGATACCGCCGTCACTGGTGAATGTGTTCGCCGCGCGGTCATATATACCGTATGTGCGGTCGCCCTCCCAGACGATGTCGAACGGAGCTGTCAGACCATCGGCAGCGGAACCGCCCCAGCTCTTGAGGTCGATCTTTGCTTCCTGCGTCCATGCCGCGAACTTTTCGTCGCCCTTGCTGTCGAAAATAGAGACCTCCATAAAGCGGTACTTGACCTCGTCAAGCTGCTTGTTCAGGCGGTCTATCTCATACAGTTCCTTGCCGAGCGCGGAATCCCTTGCAACGAGGAACGGTGAAACTGATGTTACCTGATTGCCCTTTGTGACCTTAGTCTTGGTCTTTCCGAGAACGTTCTTGGTCTGTGTGACCGTATTGTTGCGGGTACGCTCCATACTCTCGTTGTCCTCGCCGATGGGATATCATATCCCGTTGATCTGTATCAGCAGTACGCTGTATTCGCGCTCTACAGCGCCTGTTCCTGTGATTGCCATGTTAACATCTCTCCTTATATATAAACTGTAGCTGCGTTAAATAAACGCCCGTTACCCTATCCTCGGCGGTCTCGTCAAGACAGCCGGTCTCTATTACCTTGAGGCTCTGTCCGGTCTGATTCTTCGCCAGAGCGGGGAAGCTGCGCCGGTCATTCTGCTCATCTATCCAGCGGCAGAACTGCTCCAGAAATTCAACATTCTTTCCGCGTTCCACATCGCTGCCGATAGCCGTGCGATATGCGAACTGGAACGTCACCGTGTATATACGGTTGCCGAGAATATCCTTGCGGAAAGGAGCATTCGGAACCGTAGCCACACAGTAGCAGTCGTTATCGTCCACATAATCAAGGTAGACCGGAAGTTTCGGGTCGAGCAGCGGACACCCGGAAAGGTATTCGCAAACGCTGTCCATAACTGATTTCACGGCATCAGCCTCCTTGCGTAATTTTTGACTTCACGGACGATGGTGTCCTTAAGCGCCGCCCACATACGGTGGAACCACCGCGAACCGCGCTTTCCCTTGAGCTTTCCGTTGCGGTAGTACTGCTTATGAGCATACGGCGCGATAAACACCAGCTCGCCGCTGCCCATTCGGGAACCGAGGATAACGGATTTCTTCAGCATTCCGGTACGCATAGTGACGTATGGATCCATATGCCGGACAACTGTGTTGTCAATGAAAATCTGGAGTTGGTTAAAACCCTCCTCGGTGGGTGGCTTACCACCATTCCAGCGAAGAATAGACTTGCCACTGGCGGTAGTGAACAATACCCCTCGTTCGGTAGTAATTTTCATCGAATCACCTACTTTCCGGAAGCTTCCCAATGTCTCAAACTTGCGGAACCGAACCGGCAGTCACGAACCGCTGTGATTATCAATTTTTCGGTGTGCTGCCGTTCAAGTTCCGCTGCGCTTGAGATATTTCCACATTCGCCCCGGGCGATTATGTCGCCGGGGGAAAGCGTGAACTTATCTTCGGGGCAGCCGCTCCGGAACCATTCCGCTGCCGGCACAAGAGCAGGCATATCCGGAATCATGACCATAATGCTGTCGCTGTCGTCCTTTCCTGATTTGCCGAACGCGGCTCCGGTCGTGTAGTCCCAGAATGCTCCGTGAACTACCGTGCGGCGGAGCTTCTCCGATTCGCGCCCCTGCTGCGGGATCTTGTTGTAGACCGTGATGGTTTCTGTAAACCTCATTCCCGCGCCACCCCTCTGTAAAGCCACTCCGCAGGTAGCCACGCGCGGCAAATCGCGCGAACCATGACGGATTCAGATGTTCCCTCGGAACTGCTCGCCAGTGTGTAACTCCAGCTCCCCACGCTTTCGGACTGCTTCACCATGCCACCGTTGCCATCTGTAAGCAGCAGGCTGTCGCAAAGCTCGCAGCAGCACATTTTCAGCCGTTCATCGTCGGCGTTCCCGGCGGCGCGCCCGAACGTCAGGTTATCGAGATACGCGGAGGCTTTGGCGGCAAGCCGGAGGAAATCCTCCTGACTTACCGCCTTGCCGCCGTAGCTGTCGGTGTAGTAGGCGTAGTCAGCGTAACTCATGTTTTAGCTACCGCGCACACGCGGATAGAGGGCAGCATGTTGTCCTTTATCCAGAGGTCGTGGAACTTGCGGTATGCAATGAGCCATGCGTCAGCGGACTGGTTAGCGTCCGGGTCGATGATCTTAAAATTATCCGTCTTGGAAACGGCTATCGGCGCGGACTTCGGGCAGATTATCCAGTTTATCTGGGTCGCCTTTGCGGCAGGAGTGAAACCGCCGGCTTCCTGACCGCCGGTCGTGCCGTCGTTGAAGGTGTAGGCGGTTTTCATTCTCGCAGAGGGAACCGGAATGATAGGAATGCCGTTGAAGTACCTCACCTTGAGGTCAAGGCTGCCCTGCTTGAAATCTCCGGCGTTAATGTACTTGGTTATCTTTTCGCTGTTGTTCAGCATATCCGAAACAGTGATAGGCATGATGATCACAAGGTCGTCAGCTCCGGTGGCGTCCTGCGCCGCTGTTATATCAGCGGAAAGCGTGGACAGGATGGTGCTTGCCGCCGGGGTGTAAGTCCTGCCGTAGTTATCCTTTGCCAGAGCGTAGATCCTGCTGTAGCGGTAAGCGTCCACTTCCGGAATTACCTTTGTGCGCTGGAACTCGCTCATTACAGCGGAAGCGCTTGCAACGAAGTTTGTCTCGTCAACGTCCATCTTGTCGAGCAGGAACTTTCTGCCTCTGTCCTGGGTCAGGGTTCTGGTCTCGTATGAATAGGTGATAGCGCCCTGAACGTAGCCGCTGTCGCGGTTGTACTTGCCAAGACCGCTGAGCGACATCTTCGGGATCTTGACTTCATTACCGCCGGAATACTTGGTCTGTCCGGCGTTGTCCTCCATCCAGCCGGAAGTTGCTCCCTGCATCATCTGCAGGTCGAGTGCGGTCTGGAATATCTTTGCCGCTTCTATCGTATTGATTGCCATTATGGTGTCCTCCTTTACTTCTTTACGCCGATTCCGGCGAAAATCTGTTCCTCAAGGTTGTTTGCGCTGGCGCTGACGTTGCTCTGCGTACTGCCCATGAACAGCCCGGGCTTCTGTTCCGCTGCGAACACAGACGGCTCAGACTGCTTCAGCCCCTCGAGGTACTCCTTGCCGCCGACGAACTCGCCGTTCTCCAGCTTGAAGCCCTTGCCCTTGAATTCGTCCAGAACGGACTTGCGGACGCGGTCACTTGCGAACTTGTAGCCGCCGAACAGCTTCTCTGCGGCGAAATCCGCCTGCTGCGCGGACAGATTAGCGTTGAGGTCGTCGGTGTCCTGCTTGTACTTTGCGTTCAACTCGTCGAGCTGCTTCTGAAGCTCCTCGGACTTGTTATCCGCCTTGAGCTTTGCGAGATCCTTGTCGCGGGCGGCAAGCTGCTTGGTAAGCTCATCAAGCTTTGTCTTATTGGCTGCGACATCGGCAGCGGGGACGAATTCCTTTTCAATGACCTCGGTGATCTGCTTGGTCTGGTCTGCGGTAAGCTCAATTCCGAGCTTCTGGAGAAGTACCTTTAACTTATCCATGAAAAGTCCTCCTTAAAAACAGGTAAAAAAATGTACCCTCAATAAGGGTAGCATGACTATGTGGTATGTGTAGCTGCTGACGTACCGGGGCGGATCTCGCTGATTGCAGCGCTGGCGCTTCCGCGTTGCGTCCGCGTTCACCGCCGCCTGCTTCGCTTTGCAGTATCGGTTGTTCTGGATCATGGGAACTCCTTTCGTAAAATGGGTATAAAATTGCACCCCCATTGCTGGGAGTGCGGTAATTAGTTCTGAGTAAGATATTTCTCAATGTCTTTTTCTGATTTTATGCACACAACATCAGTCGGATAATCATTATACACGGTGATGTGGTTATCGTCTGCGACATACTCCTGCGTTCGAGAATCATCAACATCGTGTGAAGCACGTCCTTTTTTTATATTAGGAATCCGGCTTTCAAGAGCCTTACAAGCCCGGTTGAAATATTCGGTGCTGAAATTATAGCATATAGTGTAATTATACATAAACGCCCTCCTTACAGCTTGAATTTTTCGTTCACCTTTTTGTTGGACTTTGACGCTGTTTTCAGGATATCCTGAATAGCTTCGTCTCGGGTCATGCCCTTATCAGACATTTTTTTGTCTACCTGTTCTTCGAATGTCAGATTAGGGTGTGATTTATCCAGCCACTTTCTTTCGTCTTGGTTCAACATCAGGTCACGGGCATTGGTTCTGAACTGATTTCTCAAGGCGTGTGCCTGCCTTGCCTGATCCTCAATGGACTGATTTCGGTCAATCATATCTGGTATCTTTTTATCATGAAGAACATACCACTGTCTAGTTACCTTATCGCTAAGACTGCCGTTCAAATGCTTGATATCATCATAATCGCTGTTTATGACCTTTTCATTGAACTGGTGGCGAAGCTGTTTGTATTCGTCACTATTATTATACAGCATTTTCTTGAAATCGTCAATACTTGGAACAGCAGATTTATCCAAAGTGCTTGCGATAAGCTTGTATTCCTTTTTGATAGCAGCCACACCAGACCTTGCGGCAATGCTGCGATTGAAGCCGGTTACATAAGTACGTTCGTATTCTGTATACGAATCAGCCGCCTTGCAAAAGTCCTCATAGATGTATTTCTGGCGATTAAGGCGAATACTGGCTGTTGCAAATGCTTCCTCGTCCCCGGCAGCGTCGGCGACAATGCAGCGGTCTTTCTGCTTTCGCATGGCACGCTCCATCTTCCTCATCTGCTGGGAAGCTTCGTAGGCTGTGTAAGTCCGCCCCTCATAGGTAAACGGCGGCTGGTCTATATTCTGGAGTTCCTCCTCGGTGTAAACCGGCTCGGACACGCCGAGGATTATCGGGAACACATCATGGCGGCAGTTCGGCTCGCTGATGAGCGGCTTTATGATACGCTCATACTGCTCCTGCGTATACTGCCGCCCCTGATACACCGCATGGGACGGTCGCGAACCAGAGTGTGCCGACATCTCCCAGCCGTCCGCGCCCAGCTCCTCGCCGTTCTGCTCGGATATCCGGTGCGTGACGTGCGCCACGCTGGTAAGGAGCGCCCGGCGTGCCGCGACCTCGATACGGTCTGAGCGCCCGCTTTCGTAGTCAATGGTTCGCACGCCGCTCGCCGCAAGCTTGTTGCAAGCCTGCCGTATCGCGGTCATGTAGTCCGTCGCGCCGGTCACGACCTTCATATGAGCCGCGTCCATTTCCCGGCGGTACATGTCCGTCATAGACAGATAATACACGCGCCCAAGAAAATCGTGGTCGGCGAAACCCATCGTGTTTGTGAGGTTCTCGCACTTTCCGGCGGTCTCCGCTATCTGCGCGGAGATCAACTTCTGCAGTTGAGTATTTTCTTCAAGAGGAATCGCCGCGCCCTTGTCGGCTCCAAGCATTTTGCGGTCGAACTCGTCGGACTGTGCCGCAGCCTCACGGATAAGCCGGTTGATCTCCGCAGCGGAACTGCCGTTTATCTCGGCGATTTTCGCGGCGATTTCGTCCGTGGAAAGTCCAAGGCTCCGCGCTCGGTAAAGCTGGTATTCAGCCGTATCGGTTATTTGTGCGCCCTTTGCAATGCGCCGGGCTATGTCCCGGAGGATAAACTCGGAAAGCTGGTCGTAAAGATCGGTCAGCTCCTGCGGCAGATTCTGAAGCTGTTCCGGAGTGAGCATTTATTCACCCCCAAAGGCTTCAGTCATAGGCGGGAGCATTTCACGCGCCCGCTCCGTAGGAACGCCGAAGTACCACGCATTGAAGTCCTCGGCTTTGAGCAGTCCCGCCTGAACCATCTGGAAGCGGCGGTTAAACTCAGTGCCAGTGTCCTCGAACACGCTGTCGCCGAACTCTATTGCGCACTCGCCGTCCTCGCACTCCACGCCGTAGAACCGCGCCAGCGTGACAATGATTTGACTGAGCGCCTGCAGTACCGGGCGCAGCTGCCGCTGAATCTGGCAGACCGTGTTGTATGTAGTTCTGTCCTCGGACAGCACCTGCGTTGCGGTGACAAGTCCTTTCTGCGTATCGAACGAGAACGTCCCGGAACTTACGCCTATCTGAGTTTCGTAGAACCGCAGTTCCTTGTTGATTTTGGCGCTGTGTTCGGTCTCGCGAATCTGCGGAGCGTAGGTCATTATCTGCTGTTCCACCGTGGATTCACCATCACCCTTGAAACCCACAAAATAATCGTCCGGAATGCCCTCGTTCCCACGGAGCACGGTGCTGTCCGCAAAGACTTTCGCCGACATCTTCTTGAATTCCGCGCAATACTCGGAATGTGCCTCGTCTATCTCGTGAAGCGTGCCGAGGGAGTTAGCGAAAATGCTTATCGGCAGTTCGCTGTCGAGGTCGATGTTGTTCGCGTAGGGCGTGCGGAATGTCGCTATCATCGGGATAGTCGAGGGAATCTGTCCCTCCGGAAGCAGAACCGCCCATTTCGGCACAGTCGCAAGCTCCACAGCGTGCTTTGTGCCGTAGAGATACGCCGTGTTCCGGACGGTATGCACGCCGTTCTGGAATATGTGATGTTCCCGGCGTTCGTATATTTTGCCGTGGTACCGGATACGCTCGAAAAATACGCCCTCGGTTACATGACCGTTCTCGTCCAGAGTCATCGGCAGGAAGTCCCGGCTCGTTCCAGAATCGAAGAACATTTCACCGGACTGCACGAAATACGGCTTAATTACCGTGTAGCCGCCTACAATGGTCTGCTGAACTATCCTGTCGAGGTTCGGCAGGAGATTCTTCTGGACGTGCCTGTTCAGCTCCTCGTCTGCGATTTCAAATTTGATTTCGCCTGTGACGAGCTGCGCCAGATACGCGGTAGACACGTACGCCGTCGGCAGCGGCTTGAAATTCTTGTGGGTCTGCGCGAACGGAAGCTGTCCCTGAAACGCGTCCCACCAGAGGGAAGTCGCGGAGCGCATGGTCGAGCTTACCGCCGAATCTGTAATATTAAAGTCGTCCACGCTCGTTCCTCCTTTCCCCTTAAATAAGTCTTTAAGCGCGTTTAAAATACCCATTAATCCCTCCTGATAAGCCGCGGAATATACCGCTCGAAGCTGTACTCGAATGCGTCCAGCGTATCAATATCCGAGGTGCCGTTATCCAGACGGACGTCCTCGCCGACCACCTTGTCGTCGTACACCGCGCCCTGGAACGCGTCCCGCAGCGTTTCGCAATCCGAAGTCATGAGAAACCGTTCGCCGCCCATAAGCATGGTCGTTGCGCGGATTCGGTCGATTATCGGGCGTTTCATGGAGTTCTTCACAGTCAGGTCGAGCGGCTTTATGTATTCCCGCAAGCCGGAAATCAGCGTCTGCTCGGCGCTGTCGGCGTAGATGTCCTCAACCTTGCCGAAATCCCGCTGAACGCCCTCGCAGAACTCATAGATACGCTTGTATATCTGCTGCGGGGTCAGTCCGGTGGCGGGAACGCGCTCGCTCCGCAGGGCGACGAGCTTTTCGTAATTGTAGGTCATTCCGGTCGCGACCATAGCATGAGCCGAGCCGTTGCCGCCCCAGTCCACGCCGACGTTTATCATGTCCAGACGTGGGAGCGGTTCCGGCGCTGCGAACGCGGGGATATTGTCCGAGAACACACGGTAAATAGCGCCCGCCGCGACTACCCACTTTCCGAGGATGAACCGGTCGTAGAACACGCCGGTGTACTCCTTTTTCAGCGCGGAAACGTAATCAGCGGGGAGCGTTGTGTTGTCGTCAATGCTGAAAAAGATGTTCAGCAGGTCGTCCACCAGCCCCTTGTTGTCGAGATACTTTTTCTTTAACCAGTGGGTGGGAGTGTCCGGGTTGGTGGTCGCGAACAGCTTCGCGCCGGGCGCAGACAAACGTGACAGCAGCATGACGAAGAAATCCTCCGGGAACAGCGTAAGCTCGTCGCAGTAAGCGCCGCCCAGCGTGATACCTCTGATTTTGTTCTCGGAGCGCGCGTCGTTCGCGCCCTCCAGCATTATCTTTCTGCCAAAAAGAACGCCCTCCTTTGCAGAGAGCGAGAATGTGAAATTCCTTTCGCCGATAAGCTCCTGAAGGGGGAGCAGACAGTTGCGCTTGAGGGTCTGGAGCGACTTCGCAGTCATCATGTACAGATAATCTCGCGGGCGGGTAGCCACCCACAGCGCCCAGAGAATCAGCGATATCCATGTCTTGCCGGAACGTACCGAACCTTGTAAAACGGTCAGGCGGGGAAGCTTGTTCCGCTTGAACAGCCGCATGAGGTCGTTCTGCTTTTTCGTGAATGTAACTTTACCCATTTTTTAACGCCTCCAGGATATCCGCCAGAGCGCCGTCCGCATTGCCCGAACCGCCGCCGTTCCGGCTGTAATCTCCGCTCTTCTTATTAATAAGGTAGAACTCAATAGCCGGCTGGGACGGCGGAATGTGGCGCTCCTTAGTCTCCACGGTTTTCACTCCGTTCACGCACCTGATGGTGCGGTCGGTGACAGTATAGCCGGTTGCCGCGCGCAGGAGCGCCTGCTCCACCTCGGCGGTCAGCAGCTCGCTGTTCTGGGACAGGAGTTCGTTCAGACCGCCGCAGCGGGATTTTATCTCGGCTATCTTCTTAGCGCGCTTAGCCTCGTTATTTGTGGATAAGTAAGCCTCCACAAGCTGCTGCACTGCGGAGGTCTGGTCTGTGCTGTTTTTTTCGCGCTCGGCAATGGCAGCGCCGAGGGCTGCTATGCTCTTTTTCTTCCTGCTCATGCTGTCACCTCTTTCACATATGTTTAAATGCGCTTAATTTGCGTTTAAATTCGCGATTTGCCCAAGGGCGGGGAAACTATCCTCTGAAATGTGCGCGGCGCTCACAGACGATTTCAGGCGGGTACTTCAAACACCAGCCCGAAATCATGATGATATAGCTTCGCCCTGTCCGTTCGGAACTAAATTCCGCAGATATCAGGAGATATTCTTCGCAGTTCCGGAGCTTATCGACGGAACCGCAGGCTGACTTTCTATCTCGCAGCCGAGGATAACCTCATAATGCCTGCCGTAGATTGTAACGTCCGCCACAGCGCGTTTGCCGCGCCGGTTAAATCGAATTATCTTATGCTGGAAGCGTTTCAGGAAGCCGTCCGTGATATGCAGCGCGCCGCCGGAAACATAGCCGCGGCTTATTCCCAGCGCGTGACCGTCATTGCAGAGGAATCTGATATATTCCTCCTCGGTCTGGCTGAGCTGCGAGCGGCTGAGTATCCGCAGCGTTCCATAGCAGAACTTGACCGCCTGCCAGATGTCCGGGGTCAGCTCCGCGTCGAGAAACACATATCCGCTGAACAGCAGCACTTCGCGCTGTACCCACCTGCGGCGGTGGCGCTCTTGAACCAGTCGGCGTGGAGCATACGCCGTGATGTTCTTTTCGGCAAGCTGCCGGACGACCGCCATCTCCTTGCCGGACTGACAATATATAACGTACATTATTCCTCCTGCGATTTGCTGTTGATGAACTGCACCAGCGAACGATACAGTTCCGGATTCTCCTTTGCCATAGCGTCGAAAATATCCTCTTTAAAGCTTTCGAACGCCACATTTTTGAGGTTCGCCGTCTTGATATCCGTGGAATTTTTCAGGCTCACCGCTCGGATCAGCGCCGTTGCCTTTTCGATGAGCTTGAGCGGGTCGGCTTCTTTCAGCGCGATCTCGTCCATCTGCTGGACTGCCTGCAATACCTTGTGGGATATCAGCCGGGCGATTCCCTCGGTGGTGTCGAGCTGCGGGAACTTCTGCATTTCCTCGGTCAGAGCGCGCATGTTCTCGCTTGCAAGGCGAATCTCCTGAACGCTGGCGTTCAGCCCCTGGGCGTACCGGCAGACCGCCGCCTCGGACAGCGTGACGTTCGCGGTGTCCCGTACGAAGTCGCAGACATCGCGATAAGTGTAGTCGCCCATTATCATCTGCTCGACTGCTTCCTTGATGTCGGCGGGAAGCCCGTCAATTTTGCTGTGCTTACGTTTCATGGCTCACCGCCTTATGCACGGATCGGAAATCTTGCCGTTCAGGAACGCAATGCCCTTTGCAGTAAGCTTAGCCTCAAGGCTGTGCAGTTCCGCGTCGGCGAGGTCGGCTACTTCATTGTGGAACTCCACGTCACGGAGCTTTATGTAGCCGCCCTCGTTCAAATAATTCACGCAGTCAGCTATCTCCGGAGCGCTCACATCGACCTCCAGACCGTATTCCAGCTCACGTATGCGGACGTATTTTGTCCGCAGCGTATTTATAGCCCGAAGCACCCGGGCGTTGTTGTCGCAGAATTTCTCGCGGTGTACTCTTTCCATGTCCATCTATATCACTCCTTTTTGAGATCGTCAATCTTTGTTTCAAGCCGCGTCATGGTGCGGATAAAATCGGAGTTCCGTACGGTATTCTCCTTGAGGAAATCTATGTTGTTCTCGATTTTCTCAATGGATTTTTTCAGCTCGTTAAGCTCGGATTTGCTGGCGTACTTTTCGTCGGCGCTTTCAAGCTTGTCTTTGAGTTCATCAACATCGGAGCGGCTTGCGCGGCTGGCAAGCTTGTTTTTAAGCTCCTCTACATCGGAGTGGCTTGCCCGGCTGTCCAGCTTGTCAAAACTGCGCTTGAGGAAGAATGTTATCGCACCCATGCCGACGGTAAGTATCATATTATAGATTGTGTCGAAATCCACGGTATCACCTCTTTAAGATGTTATTTTTGCTACGCATATTATACTATAAAAATGTATCTTTGTAAAAAGCGAAATCACAAAGCGAAACGACATAAAAAAACGGCTCACCGCGTTTGCGATGAGCCATAAATCACTTTGAAAGCCGTCTTACCTCCGACACCGGAAGCTCCAGTTCCCGGGCTATCTGCTCCGGAGTGTCGCCGTTCTGCCGCCTTGACCGGATATACGATGCGATTTCCGGAGAAGATACCAGCGACCGCGCTTTCGGTATCCAGATCTGTGAACCGCCGAATGTATCCACCAGCGCCTGGTAGTTTTCCAGTCCGATGATGTCAGCCACCTCCTGCTGGTCGGCGTTAAGGTGGCTCTTCTTTACCAGCATTGCAAGTCCCATGCTTATCACTCCTTTTCAGTTTATTCTGCTCTGAGCGGAGTATCCGCTTGAGCATTTCAATTATCTCCGACCCCTCCGCCCGGGTGACCCGGCTGAAAATATCCCTGTCCGGGCGGATTTCTCTGCCGGTCACCTTGGATATTACACCCCTCAGCCGTTCCCGGGGCTTGATGTCCGACGGAGAAATCTCGGCTATCCGGTACATCAGCTTGAAGCACATATTCTGCTGTTCCTCTGTAATGAGTTCCGGCAGCGGCGCGACCTGCGAGCGGTATTCCTCCAGCCGCCTGATGATGAAATCCGCCTGCTGCTCGGTCAGTTCCGAGATGTGGTCTTTAAGCGAAAACTGCTTTACCCAAAGATGGAGGTTGTCGTCGTTCCCGGCGCTCCGGTCGAGCAGTCCGGCGGCAGCGCCGAGGGCATATATCCGCCGGATCTGTTCCTTGGTAGCCATCAGGTCACCGCGATCTTGGTGGAACTGTCCACCGCAACGCCGAGATTGATACAGCGGAGCAGCCGTGCTTCGTCTGCGCCGGACATCTCCGCAACGCTCCGGAATGTCTGCCAGACCGCCGCCTCGGCGTACAAGTAGGCGTAATCTCCGGCGTCCTGCTCCGAAAACCCACCGATTTTCATGAGGTTGTCGCGGTCAGTCTCAAACTTCGCGCCTTTAAGTTTCTTCGCAAGCGCGGATTTCGCCTTATCTCCGCAGGGGAGCTGCGCAATTATCTCCTCCGGCGTTGACCTGGTGTAATTCCCGGTGAACATTCCGATGAGCATGCGCTCAATATCCTTGTTCTTCGGCTTGATTTCGGTCTTGACGGATTCCTCAAAGATATCCGGAAACATCGCTCCCAGCGTTTCTTTAAGGTAATGCGGGTAAACTATCGTCAGAGCCTGCGCCTCGGTGTAGGTGACTGCCGCCTGAGAATCCGGATCGGCGTACACGGTGGACTTGAACTTTGTGTCAACTACATCATCGCCGCCGCGCTCCAGAAAATACGCTTCAAGCTCTTTCCGGCGGTCGTTGAGCTTTGCGATATCCGCCTTGATACGGCTCAGCTCCCGCACCTTGTCAACGATATCACTCATCTGCCGTTACCTCCTGATAAAGCTTTGTGGCGCACAGCGGACAGCAGAATATACCTCCGAACTGCTTGACCTTATCCGCGCCGCCGCAGAAACGGCAGGTATCAACATGTTTTGTGATGATGAGTTTCCCGTCAGCCGAGGCGGTAAGGTCGACCGCAGTTCCGGCGTCAAGGTCGAGGTGCGCCGCCATGTCGCGCGGGATAGTCAGTCCGCGGGACTTGGTAAGCTTTTTAAATTTAATTTCCATGCTGTTTTATCCTCCTTTAAATGATGTTTAAGTAGTGTCATCCACGCCGAGAAGCGCCATCATATCGTCGAACCCCTGACGCGCGCCGTGTTTCCGGCGGGAAACGCCCCGGAACTCCACCGGAAAACACTTCTCAAGCACGCGGTCGTATATCCGCGCGTATCGCATGTCTGCGGGATTTTTCAGCTCCTCCAGCGTGAGATTCGTTGTATATATCACCGGCAGTCCTGCGCGGTAGCGGCTGTCCACGATGTTGTAGACCTGCTCCAGAGCGTAATCCGTGGAGCGCTCCGCGCCCAGGTCGTCCAGGATAAGCAGGTCTATTGCCGACAGGCGGCTGCAAAGGTCGCTTATACCGTTTTCGATGAGCTTGACAAGTGAGGTCATAACGACCGACACTCCCTGCGCCAATAGTTCGTTCGCAATGCACGCTGCCGTGTAGGTCTTGCCGGTACCCACGCCGCCGAACAGCAGCAGTCCGCGGTTGTCCTGCTTCATCTGCGGGAATTTTACGGCGTATCTGCGACATATCTCCACGCTGCGGGCGTTTTCGCCTGACTTGTCAGCAATAGTGAACCGCACCGCCGACAGTGAGTTGTCCATAAGCGACAGCCGGCGAAGTTCATTCGCCCTCATGTTCGCCAGGATCGTTTCGCTGCGTTTCTTTTCTTCCTCTTTGGCGCGGGTCATGCATTCGCACCAGACCGGCACGATTATCTCCTCGCCGCTGACCTCAATGCGGCTGCGCTTAAAGCCGCCGCACTTTCCGCAGCGGAGCAGACCGTCCTCGTCGATGTAGTCGCCCTCCAGCGGGGGATTGCTCTGCATGTGCGCCGCTGCCAGCGATTTCACGAATGCCGCGCCGTTCACCTTATCCATAGTCGTCAAACGGATTGCCTGACATCGGCGGCGCTGACGGCGCGGGCGCTGGAACGCTGTCCGAATACTGCCCCTCGGCGACCTTTACGAGGTTGCCCGGCTGCATTATCCAGTCGAAGCTTGCCCGCCAGCCGCGGGAGTTCCGCCCGCAGAGGAATACGCTCTGAGCGGCTGTCCGGAACACCTGTTCCAGATTGTAGCCGTCCTTCTGCGCCTTGACGATAGCGCGCCTGCGCTTGTCAGTCAGCCGCGTCGCCGGGGGAAGCTTCGTGCATATCCGGTTGAAACAGTCGAGAACCGCCTTGTAGTCGTGCGTGGGCGGGTTCTTCAGCTCTTTCAGGAACGCTTGAAGCTCTTTCCACTGCGATGGGGTCAGTTCGATGTCCGTGGAACGGTCATTTTCGTAGTCGTAAAGCTTGAATTTCATGCAATCACTCTCCTTTCTGCCAGTGTGCAGTTTGCTTTGCAAACTGAGATGTTCAGCCTTTGCCGTCAGGGGACGGCAATTTTGCTTCGCAAAACCGCACGAACTAACGTTATCCCTGCTCTGCGTTTGTACTGGCTTGCAACAGTTCCCGTTCGGAAGCCGCATTAAGGCGGGGGGACTATGCCCCCGAAAGATTATTCATATTTCACTAACTCAATGGACTTATTGTTCTTTATAAGATGAGCCTTAAGCCGGGAGAAACTGCCCCAATAAGGCAGGAAAACCGAGTATTGCGCTGATTTCATGATTTCTTCCCGGACTGATTTTCTCATCTTTTTGATTTTGGCTTTTTCAGAGCTTTTCAGCAATGATTTTTTAGACTCATAGTAGAAACGGCGGCGTATCTCGCAGTCATTCATCGACCATTCGGCTCTGATAAAACCATTGACATACACCACAAAGCTAAACTTCATTTTTTCAACCAACTGTGCAGTAATAGTCACCTTGTAGCCGTCAATTTCAAGCTCAACCCTACCAAAAGGCGGAACAAGCTTCTTTTCAACCTCTTTCCACTGCTCGTCAGTCATGACGTTCACCCCGTTCCACAAGGTAAGTAGCCCTCATATCCGCCAGATGAAGCATTACCGCCAGAGGATACTTCTCATAAGCGGCATTCAGTCCCCGGTCGCCGCCCCGGAACGCGTTGTCGAACGCTCCCATGTGCCAGCGGATAGCTGCGGCTTCCTCGTCCGACAGCTTGATGAACTTGCTTGCAAGGTACAGCGATTTTTCACCGTGACCGAGTGGCAGCTCGTCCTCAAAAACATAGATCTGCTTCTCGACCCACCCGCCGTACTCCTTGACGTTCCGCTTTTCCGTGCGGTAGCAGTTCGCCTTGCAGATGTCGTGCAGCAGCGCAACGATGATCAGAGTTTCGGTCGGGTAAACCTTGCTGTTCGGGTCGAGATTGAGTTCAGCGCAAACATTTATGCTGTGCATAAGCAGTCCGCTCTCGAATGCCCCGTGATATTTTGTGCTTGCCGGAGCAGTAAAGAAGTCTGTCTCCTCCTGAAGATAGCGGATAAGCTCCTCAATACCGTCCCTGTTCGTCGTGCGAAGCAGCTCGACAAAATCGTCCGCTAATCTTTTCTGTGCTTCCTTGTCCATAAAAATCCTCCTTATATTTTTCCTTGCTCTGCGTTATCGGGCTTGCAACCGTTCCGTATGGAGCCGCATTAAGGCGGGGGACTAAGCCCCCAAAAATATCAATTCTCAAGAAATCTCTGCACCTCGGACTGCCGTTCCGCCCGTCCGATCCGAATGCCCTTGCACACTCCCTCATGATACGAACGAAGATTTACGGATTTCTCCATGTGCTTGTAGCATGAGAAGTACCCAAGCAGAGCCGCGCCGACAAAGGCTACAAGCAGGAATATCAGCGCCAGGAATCGGCAGGGGAGCAGTCCCAGTGAAAGCGCGTTAGCGAGCGCCATCAGCTCAACGCCGCCGAGGAACGCAAGCATGTATTCTATTTTCATTTCAGCAGCTCCTTTCTTATCCGCTTGATGTTGCCGCTTATCTTGTGTTCCAGCACCAGCTCGTCCGGGGTGTCCTTGCAGACGAGCCAGTTTTCCGGATTCAGCCGAACGGAAGCAATGCTCTGCTTCTGGCGGCGAGTGGGGTTCTTTCCGTGTTTCATACCCGCACCGCCTTTTCCGCGCCCTTGAGGTCAAGGTGCATCATCTTCGCCATGCGGACTATCCCGTTAAAGTCGTAGTCGCCGGAGTCAAAGGCGTTCCCGAACAGCCGGACTGCTCCGCGAATTCCCTCGGCGGTCTGGGCTACCTTGTAGAGGAGCGTCAGCTCCTGCTCCCTGCCTTCAAGCACCGGGAACAGCATTTTGATGTCCTCGGGCTGAACGTCCCCGGTGCTTATCTGCTGCCGCTGCCATGCGCGGTTCGCGACCTGACGGTACTGCTCCCGGGACTTGCCCTCGATTTTCTCCCGTATCCCCTGATTCCCGACCAGAACAACGCCGAGGGTCTGGCGGCGCTCTGCAAAGAAATCCGCGAACGAACGCAGCGTTTCGATACTGCCGTAGGTCAGAAGCTGCGCTTCGTCCACTGCAACGACCATTCCGTCGTGTAGCTTCGCCGCAATGCTCATCCACAGGTCGTCCCGGGACTGTGTGACCGGAACTCCCAGGTTCAGAGCCAGCAGTTTCAGCACTGCCTTTGTGCTCTTGGTGCAGGGATTTATCGTTATCATCACGCTGTCGTGAGGGTGATCCTCTATGTACTTGTGGAGCGCCTTCGTCTTGCCGACTCCCGCATCCCCGGTCACGAACGCGAACCCGCCCTTGAGCTGTGTGTTCCGCACTGTCTTGTAAACCAGTGTAGAAATCGAGGTCGGCGCGTATTCTACCTCGCTGTAGGTCTCGGAAGCCGCCGCCTTATTCTCAAAATAGGCGTATATCTTCTCGAACTGATTGTCCCAGTTCCCGGCGTAGTACCCCTTGCGTATCTGCGACAGCGCCGAGCCGGTTATTCCTATGCGCTCGCAGAGCTTCGCTTCGGAGATTCCAAGCTCCGCGGCGGTTGCCGTTATCTTTTCAAGAGCCTCGCGCTGCTTCGGCGTAAGCTCCCTTATCACTTTCTGTTCTGCCATGATGTCAGTCCTTTCTGCGGCTCGCCGCCGCTGCGTTTAACTTATCCAGGATATCAATATTGACGGAGATCTCGCTGATATCCCCAAGCGCCGGGGATTTCTCCAGTTTCTCTTCGGAGAATACCGGAACGAATTTCGCAGGTTTCTTGAATACCATGTCCTTGCCGCCCTCGACCGAGTTTCTGACCATAGCGGCGAAGATGTCGATACGCTTGTCGGCGTCCACGCTGTCGAGGATCCCGCGACCGTATTCCCGGACGAGCTTCTTGCTCTCGGCGATCTGCTTCTCGGCGGTGGCGATATCTTCGCGGTGGTTGGTAAGGTAGTCAACGAGGAGGTCGTCGTCCAGATCCCACGTCCAGAGGTACTTGTCCGTAGCCATGTCATACACGCGCACGCTGCGGAGATCCGCCGGATCGTAGCGGACGTACACCTTTTCACCTATGTGGAGGACGGTGTCCGCGCCGCGGTACCACAGCTTTTCTCCGGCGAAGTTGATGTACACGCCGTTGCGGTTGACTGCCTGCGGCTTGCTGACGCGTTTGAGCAGCATTGAGAGGTTAGCTTCGTCCGCTGTGCGGAATACGGTGTCCTGTATGCTGCTGTTCCAAACCTCAAAACGCCTCATGCCCTTGTAGCGGCGCTCCTTGCCGCCGTAGGGAGCGGCGTTGAAACAGCCGTCGATGTAGGAATCCAGCGCTATCCGTATCTGTTCTTCCTCTGGAATAATTCCGTGCTTCAGCTTGTATTTCAGGCTTTCCGGGCGTTCCAGAATCGTGCCGCCGCAGAACGTGGGAATACAGCGTGAAAACTGATTCTTGAAAGTGCAGAACGTGCGCTCGATGGGCTTCGCCTTTGCGTTCCGGACGATAGCGTTGTGCATTTCGATTCCGAGGAACTGCAAGATGTTCGGCGGCAGAGGATCCTTGTTCCAGTCTTTCCGGCGGCGGTGTCCGCGTCCACCGATATCCGATACAAGGAACTCGGAACCGTTGTCGAAGTAGACTGCTTTCGGAACTCCACACCTCAGTATTCCATGCCGGAGCGCTAAGAGCGTGCTGTCGCCGGAGGGCGCGTATGTGAGATTCCAGCCCATCATAGCGCCGGATTTCGCGTCCAGGAACGCTGTGAGGTACAGTCGGCGAACCTTGCCGTCCTTTCCTGCGGTGAAGAAATCAAAGGTGTGGTTATCTGCTATCCAGACATCGTTTGCGTGGAGGTCGTCGTAAAGTCGCTCGACATACGGCAGACACTTGTCTGAGAACGCCTTGTCGCCGTTGCGGAAGTACATTCGCACCGCATACGGGATATCTTCGGCGCGGCGGCGGAACGTGCGTTCTGACGGCATGTCCGGCAGGCTTTCCGGGTAATGCTCCTGCACCCAGTCCCGGGTGAATTTGTAGCAGCTCGTTATCGGAAGGCACTGCTGGTCGAGGTAGAACCGACTGAACGCGTTCAGCATGAACTCCGGAACGACGGTCGTTCCCTTGTTGCTGCCGCCTCGCTTGTCGATAAGCCCGGAAATGTCCGAGTTCCGGTAGGCTTTGAGTCTGCGGTAAAGAATATCCGTGCTTATTTCAAGGTCGGGGTATTTCAGCCGAGCCGCCTGAACGAACATCTCGTCAATTTCGCCCTTGCTGAACTGCTCGTAGCTGTCCCGGATAGTCAGCCAGTCCTTGATTATTCCCGTCCAGAGGTACAGTTCGCTGCGCTGCTTATCTGTAAGATCGTCCAGAGTAAGGCGGTTTTCAGCTGGCTTTAATGGGGCTTTAACAGCCTTTTTAATCGGTTCCAAGCCGAGCGAGCGGCGCTGCTGATTTTCCCATTTGAGTTGTAAATCCTGCGGCAGTGCTGTCAGGGGAATTATGTATTCGGTGCGGTTGTTCGCAGCGTTTGCTTTAACTTCAGCGCTGATTTTTCCGTCTTTAACGCATTTCTGAACATACTGTAAACTGCACCCTTTTAACTGAGCAGTCTGGGCTGTCGTTAAATAGGTCAAAGCAATTTCTCCTTTCTGTAAGAATTTTACTTGACAAAAGCACTAGGCTCTGATATACTTTAGACGGAGCCTTAGGGTCAAACAGAAACGATATTCCGTGCAAAGAGTAGTCGTTTCTGCCGAGGCTCTATTTTTTATGCTCCGACCTGCCATCATCAGCGCAGGGCGGTCATTCCCTGCGGACGAACAACCCGCTGCCGGGCTGCTCGTTTCGGCTGTTTTCATCTACTTGGTTACTTTTTTGATTTTAACGTGGACAACTCTGTGTCCTCGTCCGCTAAAATTCTGAGTTAATAGCGGTTCCTTTTCTGACTTTGACTCGTCTTTGAGCTTTGAAAGATGTTCAGAGATAGCTGATGAAATTTTAGTAGTTTCTTCAAAATCAAAATCAGAAATATAGTCGATTTTGGAATCGTCGCTTTCCTCCTGCGGAGCTGCTTTCTTTCCGACCAGCTTTTCGTGTTCTGCGACCATGTCCTCAACCAGAGCAGAGGCATTGTCAATTGCCTCCTGGATTTCGTCCAGAACGCTTCTGCAGGATTCTATGCGTTCCTTAGCCCCATCAAGGTACCAGTTAAAGCTGTCAATCTTTTCGGCTGCGTTGTCCTCAATGACGTTTATCGGGGCGTTGTCCTCAAACCACGGGAATGCCTTCATGCAGAAATCCCACTCGGCGTCCTCCTTGTTCGGCAGGTACTTGCCGCCGTACACATCGTTGCCGTTCTCGGCGGTATGCCAGACGACGTAAGGATCCGGAGCGGTCTTGGAATGAGCAAGAATCATTCCGTTAGCTACCATCAGGACGGTGTAGCCCTGGATTATGTCGTTGTTTCTTATCATGGTTTACTCCTATTCTGTTTTGCAATTGATTGCAAAACGCTTAAAAATCTGTGATCATATTGTCGTAAGGACTGCACATTTCGTCTATCATAGGCTTATCAGAGTTGGAGTAACAGCTATTGTAAAGACTGACAGTCCTAGGACGGCGTGTTTGTTTCCGTCTCTCGTTGGAAAGTGTTGATTCCATATTGCGAAATGCAATGTAAGAAAACGGCACCTCTTTAAGGTCTGGTCTGTGAAAACGAATTTTGACTGCACGGAGATATCCGAAAACCACAGTATCATACCATTCATCAAACGATAACCTCTTGATTCTGAGAAATTTCCATATTTCAGAATGGTTGATTTCTGCGAACTCGCGCTCTTCATCAGTCAAAGGTTCTGAATAGTCTATTTTCGCACCATTTTTTCCTTGAGGAATAAGCGCGATTTCAATACCTGTTTTCTCTGCAATTTTTTTCCGTGCAACAGGTGACGGCTTGCTCCTGCCGTGTTCATAGCCTATGATAGTATCGTAAGACAGCCCGACTAACGAAGCAAATGCCTTTTGTGTAAGCCCATTCTTTTTTCGGTAGTCTTTGAGCAGATTAGAAAAATCTGATTTGCTTTCCATATTGCTCGCCTCAGTCTACAAAGGTGTTGCGTTCGAAGTCGAATACTCCGAAATACTCGTCGTTCAGGTAAACGTTCGCCCTGTTCTGGGTGGGGCAGGTGATCTGCAGTTCGCGGATCCGGCGATAGCCAAGCTTCTCCAGAGCGGCGGTAACTGCTGCGGTCATTTGGTTCATGCTCATGGTATCACTCCTTTCACCACCGGACGCGCTGTACTCTGGCAACGTCCTTATTCTTATGGAGTATCCTTGCGGCAGTCAGACCGTTTGTTTTCACGGATACTCTCATCACGTTCCCGACTATGTCAGTCATTCTCCAGCCTTCGCGTACAGCTCCGTGCATTGTCTTTCCGTTGTAAACATGCACCTCATACTTCTTGGTCTGAGCTTCGAGCCGTTCGCCGGAAAAATCCTCGAAACCATATCCGAAAACTGTGCCGTCCGGACGGTAATCCTTGTACTCAGCTTCGTAGTAATCGTCTCCGATCTTTCTGAGCCTGCCGTAAATGCGAATGGGTTTATTCATGAAACAGCCCTCCCTATCATTTCGTCTACCGAGCAGTGGAAGAAATCTGCGGCAGCGACTACTATTTTGAGCGACGGCACCTTGTATCCGCTCTCAAAACTTGCTATATTCTGCTGTGTCGTTCCGATTCGCTCGGCAACTTCCGCCTGCGTAAGACCTTTTTCTTCGCGTTTACGCTTTAAAATATTGCTAAACAGCATTTTAAAACCTCCTTACTGTTGATTTTTTAGCCACGTTGTGGTAAAATGTATTCGGGGCAGTATGCCCTTGCATACCCCTGTCGGGGTATATACACATTATAATTCTAAAAATCAGAATTGTCGATAGATAAAATTCCTAATTTTAGAATTTAGGCGTTTTATACAAAAGGAGTGTGGCTTTTTTGTTTTACGACCAACTGAATAAACTATGTAAGGAGAATAACACAACTCCTACAGCTTTCATTACAGATAAATTAGGGTTAAGCTCATCTAAGATAACCGCTTGGAAAGGGGGGGCAATTCCGAAATACGGAATTTTACAGAAAATATCAGAATATTTCAAGGTTCCGGTAAGCTATCTTTTTTCCGAAGATAATGATGTAGTAAAGCCTTGCTTAGAAGAACGAGAGATTGAACTAATTTCTTTGTTCAAACAACTAGATGAATACGATAAAGGAAAAGTCTTCAGCAAAGCAGAAACTCTCGCAGAGCTTGCCGCCGAACGGGTTGCTGAACAGAAAAAAGAGAATAAAACTGAGCAGAACGATGTTATAGATAAATGCTTGCCCCTAAACGGTACTTGTGACAAAACATACTACAACCGTGCTGCTTGTGCTGGAACAGGATTATACCTTGACGAAGCAAGCGCTGAAACAATAACCGTCCGCAGCACTCCGGAAGCACTAGCTGCTGACTTTGCTATTCCTATATCCGGCGATAGCATGGAGGATGAATATCATGACGGTGATATCGTTTTGGTGGAATCCTGCCCGTGTGTTCGCAAAGGAGAGGTCGGTATTTTCTTAATTGACGGAGATGTTTGCATTAAGGAATACAGGGGAAGATTCCTAACTTCCTACAATTCCAAGTATTCTCCAGTAGACCTCAGCAAGCACGAAAGTGTGTTTTGCCTTGGAAGAGTAATAGGAATTGCAGAACCCATTGTTTAAAAAAGAGGTTTTTTATGAACGGATACGATGAGACTAAATATATCAGTTGCAAGGGATGCGGTTGCGAAATAGAAGCTGATCAGCGTAAATACCCCTATTGCAAAACCATAAATTTGTCAGCACCAAAGAAAAATTCAAATAAGCTGTTGGTTATTGTTCCGACAGCGCTTTTGGTTATTGCTGCTGTGGTGGTATTTCTGATTACTTCTCATGCCGGAGGAAATGATAACATTCTCAATCCGGATAAAATCAAAATATTCACTGTTCTCAACGATTCTGGAACAAAATCTATAGGAACCAGAGCCGAACTCACAATTGATAAGGACTCCGCCAAGAGCCTGTCCGCTCAGGAATTTAACTCATTCATTGAAATCGAAGTTTCAGGGAGTGAGTATAATTGGTTTACCATTGATTTTAGCGATGGGACAGGCATTGTTTTCGCAGGCTGCGACATTACATTGTCTACATATGGAAAGATTGATGACGAAGGAATGCTTGAATCATCAATTGGCTGTATTAAAAGGGTGCAGTCCAGAGATACTGTGTTATTTGATTACACTCCATTATCTTGAATTGGCAATTATATTTTTAATAGTATAAAAAATTGCACAAAAAACGGCGCGGATTAAATGTTTCTGCGCCATTTTTTCGTGTCAGCCAACAAGTTGGTTGATAGGGCTTGTTTTGTTGGTTGAGTTGGTTGCTACAATTTACACAATATGTATTAATTATACATATAGTTTAAAATGCATTTAAACTGCATTGATAGCTTTAAACCGTATTATACCGCCGTTTAAACATTTCTTTTAAACTCTTTAAACGCCCCGTAAACTTTTCCAGCCGCTCCCTTGTTTCGTGCATTTAACAGCAAAAAAGCGCCGAAAGTGATTGACAACCACTCTCGGCACTTTTTCTATTCACTTGCATTCCTTTACACTCACAAACGGCTCTATTACGCCATTTCTCCCGGTCATTGACGGGTTCTTTCGGTTTCTTCCACCTTATTTCGCGTCCCCTTGTTTCCTTGTCAATTAACAATTATCTGCGTCAGCAATGGAACATTTTCTGTTATTCCTTTTGTGAAGTAGCGCTGATTTTCAAACATTTGTACACCTCCTAAGTGGCTCTGTTATGCGATTTTAAGGTAAAACAAAATCCCCGCAGCCTTGAATTTACATCACAACTGCGGGGATTCATTTTTACACAGAAAATCGGTGCAGAATAAATCGTAATAAACTACTTCTTCAGCCGGAAATCCGTGCTGTCGAGGCGTTTCATTTCACGTTCTGCGTCGTCGATTTTCTGTTGAAGCTGACTGCGCTTCTCGTCCTTGCGCCGCTCGCTGACTATCCCGATAAGTCCGGAAACTGCTACGATTCCGGCTTCGATGATCGCAGCGAGCGTCTGTGCGTTTATTCCTTCATCGGATCACCTCCTTTCAGCAGAATAATATATCTCTGTTATTGGAGGGTTTTCGGGCGAACATGGGATTAAATAAACCGAAAAGGAGCGTGTTATAATGCTTAATAATACTAAAGATATACTTACATTAAAGGATTTACAGGAGCTGCTGCATATAGGAAAAAACACCGCTCTGCGGTTGGTGCAGAGCGGCGAGATTAAGGCGTTCAGGGTGGGGAATCAATGGAGAATTTTGAAAGGAAGCGTGGAGAGGTATATTCGAAGATACATGAGCTATTTATAACTTTGATTTTTCAATTTCAGTCAAACCCAATCTATATTAAACCTCTATTTGACATTTCACGATATTACTGATATAATAAACGCAAAGCATATAAAACGCCTTGCACATGCGCTCATTATGCATATCGACATATCATATCTTTGTGGATATAACAAGTGACACAATCAATTTTTGAAGGTAATATATCATGAATTTTGTTCAGTCATTTATAACCAATATATCATTTCCGACGTCTTTAGAAGAGTTGTATAAGTATGTCCATTTATTTGATATTGAAAAAGTACTAGGTTGTTCCTATTCCGACTTTATAGATGATTATGATAAATATAATGATTCTACTTACGAGAGCAGAGGAGTCTGTTGGACTGCTCCAAAGTGGTGTAAAAAAGGGGATATCGTATTCTTTATGCACAGCAAAACTGCAAACGCCAAAATAAGAAAGCTTAGGAAAGAACTTCTTAACAAAAGAGAAAGTCTTTCATCAAACTATTTCTGGACAATGATGAATGCACTGATTCGGGCAGATAAATTGCACAATACATACGGAGGCAAGATTTTCGCAATAGGAAAAGTATCAGGGAAAATCATAAATGACCCAAACTCTAACGGTGATACACAGCATTGGAAATCAAGCATCTACGCACCTATTGACTCCATTTTCTTACTTGAATATCCTATTGACATTTCCGAATTCAACACTAAAATCATGGTTTCAAGGCAGAGCTCCATAACATGTGTATCTGGCGACAATTTTGAGTATCTCAAAAAAATCATATTGCACAAAAACATGATAGTTGAACCCTATTTTGAAAACGCTGTTGCAGACCCTCTGCCTCTTTACAAGATATCAGATGATAATTGGCTTGCCGTTGTAAACAAGCACAGACGCAGTTTCTTCCTTGAAGAGCAATTCCGTACATATTATGTTAACCGCTTTTTAAGATTCTTGGGTGATAATAAAACATTTTATCGGGAATGCACTTGCAAAAAGGTTGGCAAGGCTCGAACTTTTGTAGATAATGCAATTAAATTTCATGGGAAGTATCTTCTTGTTGAAGTCAAACTTTCAGTTGCAGCCGAGCGCAATATAATTGCACAACTATCGAGTTACTGCGATCTCGACGAACTCTGGCTTGAAAAAGGCAAAAAAATAAAAGACGGAATGTATTCAGATAATATTCTTGTAATAGATACAGATAGGCTGTATCTATACTCAAATCATGATCGGATCCTTAGCCCATTCTATAACCTGGACAATATAAAAAACAATGACGATATTACATCTTTGAAAGGAATTATAGCAAATCTAATTAGTTAAATCAAGAGTGCTTTTGACTTTTAGGGATTTGCAGTAACTTCTGCATATATGGAAAACACCGCTCTGCGGTTGGTGCAGAGCGGTGAAATTGAGGCGTTCAGGGTGGGAAATCAGTGGAGGATACCCCAAGAATGCGTAATGACATATATCAGAAGATTGCTTTGAATCTACAAATCAACTGGTGAACAGATTTGAAATATAATTCATATTCTGAGCAAGGTCACTGAAACAGCCAAGATACATGTCTATGAAATCAGTATTATCACTGAATCCGGAAACATACCATTCACCATTTATCTTTTCAAGATAAATATCATAAGCAAAGCATTTTCCAAGAACGACAGTTGAGCGGCTTACCTTTTGCGCCAGCTTTTTCAGCACAAACAGCGTGAAATCATCAGAGGTAGGTTCCGGACCTCCCGAATATGAATCTGCGAATTCATTTGCATACTGTTCAAGCTCATAATCTGTAAGGTCTTTCATAGCCCAGGCAATTGCCTTAAAGGCTTCATAATACGAAATGTTATTTGTTGTGATATGTGCGGTTGCCATCTGATCTGCCGCCCCAACATCACCAATCTCATAGTAGGAATCATAATCGTCTTCCATCGGCATTATTACTTCCTTGAGAAGGAGCTTGATAGTTTCATCAGGGACAGTGTCATAAAATGCTTCTGGATCAGCTGCGCATTGGATAGAGTAAGTCAGGGCGTCATCTGTTTGTGTGGTGCAGGATAATGCGCCCTCTGTATCATGGTTGTTAAGACAGCTGTAAAATTGATACATCACAGACCTTGCATCGCTACTGTCATGAAGATTCTGAATAACTTCATCATACGGACCTGACGTAGGTTCAGTTGCGGCAGGATAATCATAATCGTCATAATAGCTGTCATCATAGTAATCGTCATATTCACCGTCATCATAATAATTCCCGGAAGTCGACGCTACCGGCGCACTGGAAACGTATGTTGTCAGCATAGTACAGCGTTCCGTGTCATATCCATTTTCAAAAGAAAACACCATGCTGTAATAATTCTGCGGATCTTCCCTGAACCTGAATTCGCTTGCCAGGACATAATAACCACTTGCGAGGTTCTGCTCCACATCATAATTTCCAAGAAGATCTTTCAGCTCGCTCAGTCTCAGATAGCCCATGCGATACCCGTCAAAAAGTTCGCACCCGGTATATGGAGAAACTGTAGTCACACGTGCATAGTCATACTCCATATCAGAACTGAACAGTAAAAAATCGTTATATTCAAGCGCCCAGCCCATTCCACCTGCATAGAAATCGCTGATCTCCGGTTCTTCGTCTATCATTTCCTCAACAGTTGTGAGCTTTTCGCCGATAAACCACAACGGAGATTCCGGCGTGATATCATATTCCTTTATGATATCAATACCATCATATATCTGTAGTGTTTTGGTTAGACCATCTGCCTGTTCAGTTTCCTCTGCCGAAGAAACGCTTTCTGTTTGAGTTGACCCAGAAACGGTCTGGGATACATCAGACGCAGTTATTGAACCATCTGTGGTCTTATTTCCAGAAGATGAACACGAAGTCAGCAGGACAGCTGCCGACAAGAAAAAAGGTATCAATTTTCGTTTCATTACAATATTCCTCCTTTTATTAAACCTGCCCCGCCATTTCGATTTGACGGAGCAGGTTTGATATTACTTGATCGTCAATGTAAGGCTTGCAGTCTTTCCATTGTATGTTTTAACTGTGATAATTGCCGTACCCTTTTTCAGAGCAGTGATATTGCCGTTGTCATCGACCTTGGCGCAGGAATTGTTGCAGCTCCAGGTAAGCTTTCCGCCGTAACCCTTTACAGTCGCCTTAACAATGATCTCCTGACCTGCTGATACGGTGCGTTTGGTGTAGTTGAGCTTTATTGACGTAGCCGGAGATTTTACCGTCACCTTGCAGGTAGCCGTCTTGCCCTTTGTCGTCTTTACAGTAATTGTAGCCGTGCCCTTTTTGAGCGCGGTTATCTGACCGTTGGCATTCACGGAGCAAACTTTAGGATTGCTTGAAGTCCATGTAAATTTATCCAGCGTATACTGCGGCGTGGTTACGGGCTTGAGAGTAAGTTTCTGTCCTACGCCAAGCGTTGCCTTTGTGGAATTGAGAGTCACCTTTGACGCATATCCGCTTATCTTCGTCCACTTTGCATACAGTGTGAAATCCTTGCTGGGCATGAGGGACTTATCTGTATACAGCGTTCCCTTGCCGCCCGGCTTGGTGTACCAGCCGCCAAAGTAATAGCCCTTTCTCGTCGGAGTAGGAATATCGCCGATCTTTTCACCACAATATGCGAATACACTTTCCTCGTCGCATTTTCCGCTCCTTGCGTCAAGGAGTATCATGTATTCAAAAGCATCCCATTTTGCATATGCTGATATTGATGAAGTGATAGTTGTATCGCTTGTGAGTGCGTATTCCTGGCTGTTTCTGGTGTAGTACCAGCCGAGGAATGAATATCCGTCCCTTGTAGGCTCAGGAAGCTTTCCTGCTTTCTTGCCGTAAGTCACTTTCATTTCAGTTTTGTCACAGCTGCCGCCGTTTGCGTCAAAAGTTATTGAAAGTCCCTGTACTTCCCACTTGGCAGTGAGCGCAAGGTTATCGTCTGTAACTTTGGTAGAGGAAGTGTACTGCTTTCCGGATTCATCAAACCAGCCCAGGAACCTATAACCCTCCATCTTTGGAGTAGGAAGATCAGTGATAGTTCCGTTGAAAGGAACCAGCGACTTTTCTTTGTCGCATTTTCCGCCGTTTGCGTTGTAATTTACGACAAGGCTCTTTCCGTTCTGGAGCCAGCCTGCATACAGAGTTATATTTGTTCTCGGCATGGGAGTTGTTGCAGTATATTTAGTTCCTCCGCATTCCGGGCGTGAATACCAGCCAAGAAACGTATAATTTGTTTTAGTCGGGGTAGGAAGATTACCAACGCCCTGACCAAAGGAATATTCACCGCTCTTGGTATCACAGGTTCCTCCCTGGGGATCAAATGTGATGGTATACTGCGCCGGAATGAACTTCGCATACAGCGTCATATCACTGGAAACTCTGTCGGTGGTAAAGTCCCACGGCTCACCGGTGCAGGCTTTATTGTCGTACCAGCCTACAAATTCACAGTCCTTTTTCTCGGGAGGAATCGCTTCGGATACCATCTGTCCCTTGAGAGCATATATCTGCGTATTCGCAGTATCGCCGCCGTTGGTGTTGAATGTTACTAAGGCATGGGTGTCATGAGGGTCGAATTTTTGTACGGATACCCCATAATATTCAAATTCATTAAATGCATAAAAATTAGCATCTCCAATTGTACTTGGATAACCTACCGCAAAATAACCAACAAAATCTGACTCTTTTCCATTACCCAGATAATATACATCTGACATACCTGTTGTACTCCTAAATGGTGTACCAGTGTAATAATTAGTATACCAAGTTGTATTTGGATAAAGGCTTACCGTTGATAAATTCACACATTCTGCAAAACTATTGTCAGCCAATTTAAGATCACTGCCGATAACTAACTCACTTATACCGGACCCCTCAAAAGCAAAATAACCAACTTCTTTCAACGAAGCCGGAAGCACAATACTTTCAAGGCTTGTCGTATGATAAAAAGCTTCTCTGCCAATCGATTCAAGATATGCTGGCAATCTAACATGTGTTAGCTTCTCATTTTCAATGGCTTCGTTATGTTCATCAAGCAGCGCAAAAGCACCTTCCCCTATTTCTGTTACTTTCCTACCATCAATATAATCCGGAATATATACACTACTGTCATCACCAACATATTTCGTGATAGCGACCTCCGAACCATTGATCTTGTATTCAAAATCACCATATCTGTTTGTTTTTTCTTCTGCCGCTGCCGGTACAGTCATTACAATACTCGTCAGAGCCGTTATTCCTGCCATTGCGGCGCACATCAGTCTTTTCATTGCTTTTTCCTCCTGTTATACTGAATTTGATACAATGATTATCAACACAATAAACACGGCAAGTGCTATTGCATTTGTAATAAAATAAGCTCCTGCCGAAACGCTTGGGCTTTCATCATGCGTTTCAATCTGCTCAGGCTGAGGAGCTTCAGTTTGCACAGGTTCTGGCTTTGTCTGCGGAACCTCCGGCTCAGGGAATACCTCTTCTGGGATTTCCGGTTTTGTGAGGGAAACTCTCGGAGATTTCCGGAGATTTACCGGGGAAGCATTCAGATTTTCGTCCGCCGTCAGCGCTTTGTCGTATTCCGCTCGCAGTTTGGGATCCGTGAGCATTTTCCTGGCGTATTTCAGGTCGGAGATTTTTTTAGCGGCTTCCTCTGACCCCGAAGCGGCTTCACGGCTGAATTCTGCAAGGCGTACCGAAAAGGCAAGCTCAATTTCCTCCGAGGAAGAGTCACGGCTCACATTCAGAAGTTCATAAAACGTCATTGCTGTTCCTCCTCGCTGAACGAGCCGAAAAGTTCACCACAGGCAACCATTCCTGCCAATAAGAGCGGCACATATATACACCATTTATTGACGTTCCCCGGAAGCATTCCGTACCACGTCGGAGATACCGCAAACAGGCTCAGCATGAATGCGGCATAGTAATACGCATAGCCGCCCGTCTGCTTCTTTGAGCATTTTCCCCAGCCGTATTCCTTGCCTATAATCAGCGTCATTCCACAGCCGACAAGCCCGGCAAGTATTATCAAGCCGCCAATAAGGTATTCGATCAGCCCCTTTTCCGGCACGGAACCCAGCAGGACAAATTCTGCGATAACCGCTGCGAGCATTCCCGCAAGATTTATCCGGATTCCCTTAAAAATCGACGCAACGATCATTCCGATTCCGCTTGCTATTATGCAGACTATAATGCCTACTACAATTATGACGATGATGGAAACAACAGTTTCGCCGAGTGGGGTTTCAGCCGCCGTATTTACATTGTTAAAGACATTCTGGATTATCCGCATGACATATTCTATCATTGGTCGCTCACCTCTTGTTTCGTTCTTGTGGAGTGCATTATAGCTCTTACAAGATAGAAAACAATTACTCCTAGCACTATCCACTGTGACGTAGAAAAGCACAGAAAATGTCCTCGTATCTCATCTCCACGCAAAAATTCCAGCAGGAATCGGCACACGGCATACGACACCATGTAAATACGCAAAATATCGGTCTGCGTTCCCTTTTTATTTTCGATAATCAGCACTGCAACGAGGATAAGGATATCGCAGACACTCTCTGCAAGCTGAACCGGAAAACGTGTTACACCGGGACTTATGAGCATTTCAAATCCAAACGGACACTCAATGCCGTAGCAACACCCCGACATAAAGCACCCCACTCTCCCAAATGCGTGGAACATCAGGAAACACGGGACGAGCATATTAAACAGCATCAGACTGTCATATTTTCTTACAGCGGAATAGATCTTTACACCCGCAAGTGCACCAAACAATCCGCCGTAAAATACAAATCCGCTGTTTATGAAACGTCCTATCAGCAGTCCAAAAGAAAACTCAGGGATTATCGTATCAAGCTGAGTCAGCAAAAACAACAGCTTACTCCCAATAACCGTTCCGATAGCAGCAAAAATACAAACCTGTATGGCATGAATCGGGGGTACTCCATATTTCTTGACACGGCTTATCAGCAATATTGCTGCTGCGATAACACCAAGAGCGCAGCAGACTGCATACATCGGCAGTACGATATGAATTATCGGAAGCATATCAGTGAGCTGTGTAGCAGCCGTACACGGGAACTACGCTGTCACCCGATTCAACCGGCATATTAACGCAGTACATTCCGTTGCATATGTAGTATGACATATAAATATCATCTGCCGTTGTGTCGTCATCTACCGTCAGTCCGAAGCAATCTGTAAAACCGTTGTATGAGTACTCAACATTTCCGCAGCAGTCAGCCGCAGACGATTTGCTGACGCAGCCTAAGCATGCAAGGCAGCTGCCGTTTCCGCCCATTTCATAAAAACTCCCTATGATTTCGGGATCTGTTCTTACCCGATATGAATTGCTGCATCCGGACATTGCTCCGATAATCCCACCTAATACAGCTGCTCCTGCTAAAGTTATCAAAAGTTCTTTCTTTTTCTTCATGTTTTCCATCCTCACCATCTGCAAATTTCGATATTTATCTCTATGCAGTTAAAATTATATCACAATAAATGTAACTTGTCAACTATATAAAAGTAATAAATTATCACTATATACTTTATAATTATACTACAAGGAGAGGTGAATGGCATGAATGTTGCGTCCAGAATAATCTATCTGAGAGAACAAAAGGGGCTTACCACGAACAAGCTTGCGAATATGGCGGGAATTTCTCAGAGCCACCTGCGTGAAATAGAGCTTGGACTGCGTAATCCTACTGTTGAAACGCTGTCGTACTTCTGCGACGCACTCGGCGTCACCCTGGAGGAATTCTTCCGTGAAGATGATAGCGAGATCAATCCTTATCTTATGAGTGCTTTGACGCGGTTTAATGACAAGGAACAGATGGCGCTGGCGGATTTTTTGAATACGCTGAAACCCGGAAAATCATAAAAAGAAAAGCAAGTGAGCTTGATGGCACACTTGCTTTGTTTTATCATAAGCCCGCAAAGAAAACACTTCCAGCTGAAACCACTGCAATAGAAAACTATATTGCAACCAGCTGGAAATAAATCAGTTTCGGAAATTCTGCTTAAATATGCTTTTTTGTCGAAAGCAGATCTGCAATGCATATTGACTTTTAAGTCTGGTCATATCATAATAGAATCGACAGAATTGTTGTAATACGCATTTTTACCGAAAGAGGTATAACACGCCAAGCTTGTAAGCCGAAAGGCTAGAATTTATATTTATAAGGAAGACAAGCCAGGATGCCGTTACTTATGAATTAGGAAAGCGTCCTTTAATATCTCGTGACAAGGTTGGATTTGAACCTTATGATAGGACTGAATTAGAATAAAATAAATATGCCAAACGAGGAACATGCCTTTCCGAGCCACAGCGATGTTTCTTTTCAGAATTCAGCGGATTAACTTTTTGGTTCAAGAATGATGTTCCTCCTTAGATCTATTGAATAAAAACTGTGATTTTTGCGAGTCTGCGATTTATGAAGACAAAACTGCCAGACATGATGTGATTGAATTCGGTCGTACAATGGGGAGACCGCATGGCATTGACAGAAACAGTATTATTCTGCTTCATTATGTGTTCTCTTCGGAACGGAAAACACACCATCTTTGCAGCTTAATTCCGTATTGAGATGATTTGATAGCTTCCTCATTTAGCTCTATAATATTGTGTTCCTTTCGAATGTTTTCTTATTACTTCAATCTACCAAAGATTTTGAAATAGTCTATTCTTTTTGTAATATATTATATCATATCTATAAAAAATTAACATTATAACTATATAGTGTAATATTCACACCAAATCATTGTCATTTTAAACAAAAAAGCATGTTGAAAATTCAGATTCCATAGAAATTTCACAAAATTTGTAGACTATTTATATATACGCTCATATACTAATATTATAAGCTTCTGAATACGAGGAGGTGATACCGATGTACTGCAATAATGTTATCACATAAAAACAGTTCACGTCGTAGGAGGATAAAAATGAAACAGTTTATAAAAAAATATATCACGATCTGTATTGCTGTGTTTATTATGCTTACATCATCAATCAATGCTGATGCATACGAGTTGTGGGGCAATGATGCTGCTTCGGAAGACGGTGATATAGTCAAAGGTATTGTCTTAAATCTAATTGATCTTGCAACTGTTTATGACGAAGACATTGCAACGTTAAAACTTGAACATGACATCTCTACTGGAGATTACATGAGTGTGATCGAATCTTTAGGAGATTCCACCATTGAAACAGCTTTGGGCGATTACGGTATTTTTTATAGTACAAGCAAATTCTGTACCCAAAGTTTTCTTGATTTTTTCGGTTCAGTATACAATGTACCTGGTTCATATAAATCTTGGTACAAAAGTATTAAATCGCTTTATGGTTCGGTTTTGAAAGGAATAATGAAATGTGGAAAACAGGTATATGTTCAGGGCTGTAAAGGAATATCATTATCCCCTGAGCAAATTATAAACTTACAAGCATACATTGATTCTGCACATGAAATAGCTGATATTATTCGCAATGACTCAAAATCATTCTTGTTTCACAGAAGAGAAATATATGATTGTGCAGAAAAGCTTGATGAACTTACAAACAACACAGACATTAACAAACTATATAGTGAAGGTCTTGCAAAATATAATGCATCCAATACATATTCTTTTTATGCGAAAAGAGAAAGAGATTCATGTGATGCAGCCGCTGTTTTTCACATGATTTGCAAGTATAAAAAAATCAATACAACCCAAAGTGACATAATGGCAGTAGCGGAAAATAATTTCTGGAATAAATGCGAACCATATTATGGACTGAACGATGATGGCTCATATGTAACATTATGTGGCAGCTCCCAGGGAAAAATTAACGAAATCAAGAATTGCCTTCGCAACACGCCTGCTATAATCAAGATTTCCAACAACATAGCTCCTTATTATTATACATATATTGTTGTTGTCTTTCGTGATAATATGCTTTATATTCTTGATCCTACAGCCAATTCTAATAAAGGATTCACCGTCAGTGAATATGGCGATAATCATGGTCTATCTGAAACCGAAGTTTACAACAGAATGTTAGCTGCATGGTCTTATTGCTGATATCTATTGTTAAATATCCTCATTCATTAGAATCGGGTATTAGTCTGTCAAAAAGCCGTCTTTCGTTGAAAAACGAAAGACGGCTTTTGGGGTATCTGCAACAAAGGAATAAAAACACACAAAAGGACAAGAAATGTGCAAAAAAATATAGTCGCATGCGCAAAGCATACTTTTTTAAAAAACATGGAAATATGCAAAATATTATTGCACTCTTCTCCTTTGCCACACAAAGATGTGCTAAATCATTTCGTTACTTCGGCCGTAAACCAGGCGAAACTGCAGATTATGAAAAAGTCCCAGCAAGTTGCAAGAAGGCGGAGAACATCTTTAATACAGGCGGAATTGGTGCTTTATGAAAGGAAGTTTTTGAATATATACGGTTGCTTTTAGATTAACAGTAACCATCACAACTAGTTTGGAAATAGCTTAAACCTGGTTTTCGGTGAGGAGAAAGCAATCCCACGTCGTAATTGTGATCGTAAAGTCACTTTGCCCGGGTCTGAAAAAACAACTGTGTAAACGCGAATAAACCCGAAAAACGTACCAAAGCTAAAAATGCAGCAAAACAGGGCAACGCTGGAGAGCGCCCCGACGCAGCTGCAAGATATACGGTGAAGAGCAGCGGAGTCAATTCGCTGCTTTTCATACTTCACCGGTATCTTCCAGCGGATAAACTCCGGGAGCTCGAGGGTGGAACCCTCGAAGTCTGTTAAGCTGCAGATCTGTCCTCAAAGTAAATCATGAACTGAGCATAAGCCAGCCCCCAGTCGCGAACCGGCATAGTCCACTTCTTCGAAATCTCGGAAACGCTCATATAAACGACCTTGCGGATAGCGTCATCGGTCGGAAAAATCGACTTGGATTTAGTGAATTTCCTCACCATTCTATGGTAGCCTTCGACGGCATTCGTCGTGTATATTATCTTACGAATTTCCTGCGGATATTCAAAAAATATGGTTAATTCAGCCCAGTTTTTATCCCAGGATTTCAGAATATTCGGGTACTTCTTAT